>ENA-OPCK01000489-OPCK01000489.1-human-gut-metagenome-genome-assembly--contig:-NODE-489-length-20683-cov-37.150766_pt1 | contig 20683 bp, 15 predicted proteins | sample MGYA00241249_ERZ501478 | MGnify/ENA primary metagenome ERZ501478 (study PRJEB25962, sample SAMEA2042629) | human gut metagenome | biome: human gut; feature: human-associated habitat; material: faeces...
GGCAGATTATTGCCCTGGTAAGGGGCAATGTTGTGCCATAGTGAGGCAATAAGCGATACAAGCCGTTTTACGCATCGTAAGTACTATCAGAGATACCTGCTAAAACCTGCCAGACCTTATCCCCTATTCATCATCGCCCGCCAAAGACTGTATCTCGCCTCGGGATTCAGCTGTTCCAGCTGCTGGAAGATCTGCTGCATATCACTGCGGCGCGTGGTCTCCTCGTACGGACACTGCGCCTTCTGCTTCGTGAATTGCAACTCTTCTGCCACCTCCCGGATATCCTTCTCATAAACCAGACAGAGGGGACGGATGATGGTGAGCGGATAATGCTTCAACCGCAGGCTAGGAAGCATCGTGGAGGCAGAACCCTCGAAGGTGATATTCATCAGGAAAGTAACGAGGATATCATCCATGTGATGACCCAGGGCAATCTTATTGAACCCTTGAGTTACTGCAAACTCGAAAAGAGTCTTGCGGCGGTTCCATGCACAGAGAAAACAACGGGTCTTGCGGGGATCGGTGGATTCATCGAAAGAACTATGCAGGATATGGAGTTTGATGCCATTCTCTGCACAAAATGCCTGCAGATAAGAACGGTCGGTCTCGTAAGGGATGTTATCCATAATGATATGCGCCGCCTCTACCTCGATATGCGGCTTATAGATGCGGGCACGCTGAGCCAAGAGGCGCACCAGTTCTAAGGAATCCTTTCCGCCGCTCAAGGCAATGAGAATCCGGTCACCATCCTCCAAAAGGTGATAATCCACGCATCCTTTATTGAATCGCTTTAAAATCTTCTGTTCTGCTTTCATCACATTATATTATATAAATGTAGCCGTACATGATATGAAAGAAAAAAGCCGCTGTCCCCTAGAGAACAGCGACTTTATCAAATACATTCCTCATCCTATGAAGGAGAGAAACGACATTTAAACTTCGAATATATGAAAACGCGTTTTATCGCTTGCTTCCTTCTTACTTAGCGTAAGCTACACTGCGAGTCTCACGAATCACGGTGATCTTTACCTGACCAGGATAGGTCATCTCGTTCTGGATCTTGGTTGCAATCTCATCAGAGAGCTTGATGCTCTGCTCATCGCTCATCTTGTCGGCACCCACGATGACACGAAGCTCACGACCTGCCTGGATGGCATAGGTCTTGGTAACGCCAGGATAGCTCATGGCGATAGCCTCAAGGTCGTTCAATCGCTTGATATATGCCTCTACAATCTCACGGCGGGCACCAGGACGGGCACCTGAGATGGCATCACATACCTGTACGATAGGAGCCAGAAGGGTGTTCATCTCCATCTCGTCGTGGTGAGCACCGATGGCATTGCAGATATCTGCCTTCTCCTTGTACTTCTCAGCAATCTTGGCACCATAGAGTGCGTGTGGCAACTCGCTCTCCTCGTCTGGCACCTTACCGATATCGTGCAACAGGCCGGCACGCTTTGCCTTCTTAGGGTTCAAGCCCAGCTCAGAAGCCATCACCGCACAGAGATTGGCGGTTTCGCGCGCATGCTGCAAGAGGTTCTGACCATAAGATGAACGGTACTTCATCTTACCGATGATACGGATGAGCTCTGGATGCAGACCATGGATACCGAGGTCGATGGCTGTACGCTTACCGGTCTCGATGATCTCATTATCCAACTGCTTCTTCACCTTGGCTACCACCTCCTCGATACGGGCTGGGTGGATACGGCCATCGGCTACCAACTGATGGAGAGCCAGACGGCAAACCTCACGGCGCACAGGGTCGAAGGCTGAGATAACGATAGCCTCAGGAGTATCATCTACCACGATTTCCACACCAGTGGCTGCCTCGAGGGCACGGATGTTGCGGCCTTCACGACCGATGATGCGTCCCTTGACCTCATCATTATCGATATGGAATACAGAGACTGAGTTCTCGATAGCTGTCTCGGTAGCCACACGCTGGATGGTCTGGATCACGATCTTCTTAGCCTGCTGATTGGCATTGAGCTTGGCATCATCCATGATCTCATTGATGTAGCTGGCTGCATCAAGACGAGCCTGATCCTTCAGACTCTCTACCAAGCGACTCTTCGCCTCCTCGGCGCTAAGACCGGAAAGCTCTTCGAGCTTAGCCTGCTCCTGCTTCTGCATCTTCTCGAGTTCCTGCTGCTTCACGGCGAGGAGTTTCTTCTCATTGTCGATGCGCTGCTGATACTGCTCTACCTCCTGCTTGCGGCGACCGAGGTCTTCCTGTCGCTGGTTGAGCGAGATTTCGCGCTGCTTGAGCTTGTTTTCACTCTGCTGGATGCGTGAGTTGCGCTGCTGCACCTCCTTCTCCAACTCGGCTTTCTTATTGAGGAACTTCTCCTTCACTTCGAGAAGCTTTTTCTCCTTTACTACTTCTGCCTCTTTGTTGGCAGCATCTATCATTTCATTATATTTTCCCTTAATGACATAACGGAAAATGACATACCCCACGATACCTCCCAACACGAGAGCTACCAGGGCCGCTATTGTTGTTACCATATATATATTATAATTATTAATATTCTTACTTAGCCAAGGTATCTTCTATCTCCGCAGTCAGTTTGTCCAGAATATCATTATATGGTTGGGTATCATTTTTATCTGATTCCTTCTCGAATCTCAAAGCCACGTCGATGAGAGCCATATACAAAATCTCCTTGTCGCTCTTGCGCCCCTTGAAGATTTTTGCATACGAATTGACGATCTCATCGATCAACTTAGCCGACTTACGATAATACTCCTCATCCTCTCTCGGTATTCTTACCGTGAGGTCGGTATCATATACATGTAATCTGATCTGTAATTTATCTTCCATCTGATCTGCCTCCGCTCCAATAGTTATTACTTGTCGCTCAGTAGCGTTATACACTTGTTGACATCTCTGATGAGCTTGGCGATGCGTTTCTGAGTCGTCTCCATATCAGAGTCGGAAATCGTCATCATCTTCGCCATCTTCAGACTGTCGTAATCATGCTTTGCCTGAGTCAACTTCTCCTGCAATTCCTTGATCTTGGCATCGCGCTCATCCACCATCGCATACAGCTCTGTATTCTCATGCTTGATATCTTCAAACTTGAGAATCATCTGCCTTACTCTTGTGGCAAACGTATTGATTGTTTTCTCACTAGCACTCATGACTTTTTATTTTTTGGCTACAAATTTAAGAGAATAATTTGAAAAAAACAAATATTCTCTTGTTTTTTTTATCTTTTAGGGAGAATATTAGCTACTTTCCCATCTTTTGCTTTGCCTTTTCCACCTCTTCATCGGATGGACGAGGCTCCTTCTTTGCCAACATCAGTACCTGGAAGGTGAAATCGGTAACCCATTGCTGGCTGAACTTCAGACGGGTGTTGAAGTGGCGCAAGCCTACCACGGTCTTGAGCACGCTGGCATCCGAGAAATCGTTCTTGTTGAAGATATCGTCCACAGTCTGTGCAGTGAGCTTATAGAGGGTCTTCTTCATGAAGCTTGGCAGACGGAGCTTGAACTTCATCAGGTTGCCCATGAGCATCATCAGATCCTGGGTGAAATTCTGGAACTGGATGAGATAGGTATTGACATCCTGGAGCTTCTGGCAGTTCTTGCGGATGCTGGCATCAATCTCCTTGAAAAAGTTATCATCGGTATCATAGAGGTTCTTCATCATCTTCTTGACCTGTGCCTTCTCGCCGATGCCCAGACGGTTGTTGACGGTAGGAACATGGAGGCTGGTCTTGAAGACACGGAGATCTGGAAGCATAGCCAGATTGGTGATACCTAATTGTGAAGCCAAGGCAGCCTGGAAATATACACGGACCAGGGTCATGTAGTCTTCCATTCCACCTACTTTCTTATCTTCGTCTTTACGACTGAATAGTTTAGAAAATATTCCCATTCTTAATCTTATTTATTCATTAATGTTCTGAAATGTTCTGCAAAAATACAATAAAATCACAAAATACACAAATTAAGAGGTAGTTTTTTTCCCTTAAAGTATATTTTTCCTATATTATATGAAGATTTTAGGCTGATTATTTTCACCGCTCAATATTTTTTAGTAACTTTGCCACGTTTTTAAAGACGTTTTTTCAGTTCCGCACAGAGACTGTACTGACTGTGGAATGTGCAACATATAAAATTAAAAAGGTATAATAAGAACTTTTACCATAAAAAGAAATAAAGAAGAAGATATGAAAGGAATCGTATTAGCAGGTGGTTCGGGCACCAGACTGTACCCCATCACCAAGGGCATCAGCAAGCAGCTGATTCCTATCTTTGACAAGCCTATGATATATTATCCCGTATCGGTACTGATGCTGGCTGGTATCAAGGAGATTCTGATTATCTCTACGCCTTTCGACCTGCCTGGATTCAAGAGACTGCTGGACGACGGAAGCGAACTGGGAGTTCACTTCGAGTATGCTGAACAGCCTTCGCCCGACGGACTGGCTCAGGCGTTCATCATAGGCGAGAAATTCATAGGAAAGGATGATGTATGCCTCGTGCTGGGCGACAACATCTTCTACGGAGCCGGCTTTACCGGACTGCTGAAGGAGAGCGTGAAGGCTGCCGAAGAGGGACAGGCAAGCGTATTCGGCTACTACGTGAACGATCCGGAAAGATACGGCGTGGCGGAGTTTGACAAGGACGGCAACTGCCTGAGCATCGAGGAGAAGCCGGCACAGCCTAAGAGCAACTATGCCGTGGTGGGACTCTACTTCTATCCGAACAATGTGGTGGAAGTGGCGAAGCACATCAAGCCTAGTGCGCGCGGAGAGCTGGAGATTACCACAGTGAACCAGCACTATCTGGCAGAGAAGACCCTGAAGGTAAGAACCCTGCAGCGCGGTTTTGCCTGGCTGGACACCGGTACTCACGACAGTCTTTCGGAAGCCAGCACCTTCATTGAGGTGATAGAGAAGCGCCAGGGACTGAAGATAGCCTGCCTGGAAGAGATAGCCTACAACCAGGGATGGATCGGCAAGGAACAGCTGAAGAAACTGGCAGAACCGATGCTCAAGAACGGATACGGACAGTATCTGATGGCCCTCGCTAAGAACTTATAAGAAACTGGTACCTGAGAATTCATTCATATACAAATTCAACGCAAAATAATAACATTAAAATAATGGAAGAAAACAAGAATTTAGAATTGGAAAACGTGCAGAATCAAGAGGAACAGTCGGCACTCGACTTTCAGACCATCTATTCCACTCTGATCCTGAACTGGAAATGGTTCCTTCTCTCGATTGTTCTCTGCTGTGCCCTTGCCGTGGCTTACGTGAAACTGGCACCAAAGGTATTCCAGAGTTCTACGAAGATTTTGATCAAGGATGATGAATCCAAGAAGAGCGGCGGTGCTGCCGGTGCAGCGGCTGCAGCGATGTCGAACCTGAGTCTGGGTTTCATGTCCAGTTCCAACGGTATCGACAACGAGTCGGAAATTCTGAACTCACGCTACCTGGTACAGCAGACCATCAAGAACCTGAAGCTCTATGCTGAGTACAGGCACGGCGGCATGCTGGTAGATACACTGATCTACAGCAAGCAGGAAGTAAACGTGGATATGGACACCACCAGTCTGAAACAGCTGAATGCTCCGATGAAGCTGACCATCACCCGTGAGGGAGGCATCTATCACGTAAAGGGCAAGTATTTCAAGCCTATTGATGCAGAAACCTTCGAGAAGGCACCTTACGAAATCAACAAGACCCTCGCCAAACTCCCGGCACAGATCAGAACCAAGGCGGGTACACTGACCCTGACACAGAACCTCGGCTATGAACTGAAGGAAGGTACAGAGCTGAAGGTGGAGATGATTTCTCCTTTCAAGGCTTCAAAGGAATACTTCAAGCGTCTGACTATGAACCAGACCAAGAAGACGGCAAACACCATTGAGCTGACCTTCAATGATGAGAGCAGAGAAAGAGGCGTTGACTTCCTCAATGGTCTGATTGATGCCTACAACTATCAGGCTAATATCGATAAGAACGAGATTCAGAAGCGCACGGAAGACTTCATCAACAGCCGACTGGCAAAGATCTCTACAGAGTTGACCGGTAACGATACCAACCTGGAGAAGTACAAGCAGAAGAACCGTATGGTGGATATCGGACTGAACGCCAAGCAGGCTGTATTGAGTTCCGACCAGTTTGACCAGGAGTTGAACAAGGCCAACATGCAGGTGGAACTGCTCAACGAGATCGGTAAGTATATGGATCAGCCAGCCAACAAGTATCAGCCTATCCCTACCAACGTAGGTCTGGAGGACGAGAGTGCTACGGCATTGATCGGACAATACAACAGCCTTGCCCTGACCCGCAAACAGCTGCTCCATAGTGCGAGCGAAGATTCGCCAGTGGTAACCCCTATCACTGCACAGTTGGAAGACCTGATGACTGCCATCAAGCGAGCTATGCTCCAGGCACGAATCAATATGAAGATCCAGCGTAACAGCATCGCTGACATGGCTAGCAAATACGAGAAGACCATCGGTGTGACTCCAGAACAGGAGAAGGCATTGACACAGATCGGCCGTCAGCAGTCGGTTACCTCAGGTCTTTACCTGATGCTGCTGCAGAAGCGTGAGGAAACTTCCATGTCGCTGGCATCTACCGCCGACAAGGCAAAGATCATCGAGCCTGCAGCCTTCGTAGATAAGGTAAGTCCTAAGGGAATCATCGCATTGCTCATCGCATTCATCCTGGGTGCAGCCATCCCTGCCGGTATCATCTACCTGCGCGAACTGCTGCGCAGCAAGATTCTGGGTCACAACGATGTAGAGAAACTGACACAGCTCCCTATCGTCGGAGACATCCCAACTGCCAGCGCCAACGGAAGCAAGGGCAGCATCGTGATACAGGAAAACAAGAGCAACCTGATGTCGGAAATCTTCAGAGGATTGCGTACCAACCTGCAACTGGCAGGTGACGACAAGGAAAAGGTATTCATCGTGACCTCTACCACAACCGGAGAAGGTAAGACCTTCATCGCTTCTAACCTTGCCATGAGCCTCGCTCTGCTGGAGAAGAAGACCATCATGGTTGGACTCGATATCAGAAAGCCTAGAATGGCTGAGCTCTTCGGCATCAGCGACCGCCAGCACGGCATCACCAACATCCTTACCAATGAGGAATGCAACTGGGAGGAAGTAAAGGCTCAGATCGTAGCATCTGGCGTGAACCACAACTTCGACTTGCTGATGGCAGGTCCTACACCAGCCAACCCTGGTGAACTGATGGTTAGAAAGAGTCTGAAGCAGACCATCGCTCTGCTGAAAGAGCACTACGACTATGTTATCATCGATACAGCGCCTGTAGGACTGGTAGCAGATAGCCTGCAGCTCAGCAAGCTGGCAGACAGAACCCTATTCGTTTGCCGCGCAGACTTCTCAACCAAGTCTAGCTTCACTTACATCAACAAGCTCGATGAGCAGAAGAAACTGCCAAATATCTCAATCGTAATCAACGATATCGACCTCTCCAAGAAGAAGTTCGCATACAGTTACGGATTTGGCAAATACAGCAAAATCGGCAACCATTCTTTCGGTTCCTACGGTTTGTTCAGCAACAATACCAATGATGACAGCATCAAGATCTAGATCTTGAATCACAATAAAAAAAACGACGTGCAGCACTTGAATCAAGTGCTGCACGTTTTTTTTATGCATCAAAAAAAATAGGGCGCATCACATAAGAACTGTGATGCGCCCAAATTATAATAGGAAATGATAATTACGATAATTAGAAGAACAAGTAGCGGTTATCCACTACGTGAGCCTTCACATAAAGCTCGTTCATAAAGTTGCCGGCATACTGCATAGCCTTCTGACGGCACTTCTGCTCGTAAGCCTTCTCATCGAACTTAACAGGACGATTGGTCTTACCAGTAACCTGGAAGAGATAAACACCTGCGTTACCCTTGACTGCGTTAGCTACGAAAGCACCCTTCTTGGTAGCAGAAACTGCACCAGAAACAGCTGGCTCGCTGGCACCTGTAGCAGAGATGAAGGTAGGAGCTGCGAAAGTAATCTGATTAACGGTAGCAATCTTGGCACCCTTAGCCTTAGCAGCAGCGATGCTCTTCACACCAGCTACCTTAGCCATAATCAGCTCAGCCTTCTTGTCCTTGATGACCTCAGCCTTTACCATCTCCTTAACCTGAGGATCGCTCAAGTCGCGGTAACCGATGCGATGAATCTTATCCAATACTACTACGAGCAAGTGGTCGTTGTCACCACACTCATACATAGGAGAAACCTCACCCTCCTTGCTCTCGAAGATCCACTTCAAGGCATCACGGGTAGAATGGATGTTAGCTACATAGTGGGTAGCTGTTGTCATATCATTCAGGTTCTGTACACGATAACCGCTCTTGGTTGCATTCTTCAAGAGATCCTCAGACTTAGGATTAGCACTTACATAGCTAGAGAACTTGTTGAATGCTGTACGGTAAGTATCGTTAGAGAACTGAATCTCCTTCTTGATGACTGCTGCCACATACTTGGTTACCATTGCCTTGCGGTCGCAAACCTGGAGGATGACATAACCCTGACCGAGCTGAAGCTCATTGTATGCATTGACAGAAGCTGTATTCAAGGTGTTGATGAATGCCTTGTTGTCCTTATCCATAGTCTGAGCATACTCATACTGCTTGGTAGTCATCCAAGCCTTCTCACCAGTCTGACCATACTTCTTAGCGAGTGCCTCGAAGTCTGCACCAGCAGCAAGAGCGCTGTGGATTGAGTCAGCCTTGGTCTTAGCCTCTGCCTGAGAAGCTGCTGCCACCTGGATGACACGATACTGGATAGAGTCTGGCAACTGCTGCTTGCTCATCAGCTTCACGATGTTCAATGTGTTATCAGAAGCATTAACCTTTACTGCAGAAGTAGCACCTACAGCCATAGAATCGATAGCAGAAGCAATGTCTGATGGCCAAGCCTCCTTGCTCACTGGGATACCCAGGTAAGCTACGGTAGAAGCTGACTTGCGAACAAGCTCTGCAGGATCAGCTGCAGCAGCGAGCTGTGCATGATACTCAGCAAACTCCTTGTTGAGTGCTGCACGGTCGGCCTTGGAAGCCTCAACCTGAACATCGATGAACTTGATATCTCTGCTCTCTACAGGCTGCTTGAAGCGAGCCTTCATCTCGTCATACTTAGCCTTCAGGTCGCTCTCCTCTACCTTCACCTTGTCGTCCTGAACATCAGAATAAGGGAAGGCAGCCAACTGGATCTGGCTCTCCTCGTTCTCCTCCTTGAAAGCCATCTTAGCCTCTACAGGGTTTGAAAGGAAGCAGTGTGCCAGGAGTGCCTGATACTTCTGAGCCAAAGTCTGCTGACGGAGTGTCTTCTCGATGAATGACCAGTAGTTGAAAATCTTGGTGTACTGTTCCATCATCTGAGGATTAGCAGATGGGTTAGCCTTCTGAGCCTTGTAATCAGCCAGGAACTTCTGGAGAGAAGATGCGTCGAAACGACCTGTCTGCTGATTTACGAATGGAGTCTGCTGAAGCATTGGGCTTGTACCAGTCTTCAAGATGTCCTGAAGCTCTGCGTCTGTTACGGTAAGACCCAACTTGCTAGCCTCCTTGGCAATGATCTGGTTCTGCACGTATGTATTCCATACCATGTCCTTCACCTGATTCATCTGCTCCTCAGGAAGGTTTTCCTGACCTTGTTGCATTTTAATAACCTCTGTGTACTCATCAACGAGCTTCTGGAAATCCTGCACGCTGATTTTCTCGCCATACACCTCACCGATTTGCTGACGCTCATTGTTCTTTGCAGAATCGCAAGAGCGGAAAGCTTCCTCAGCAATGAAGGCGAAAAGACCGAAACTGATAATACATACCAGTATCACGCCTCTTTTTCTAATTGTTCCTAATGCTGCCATTACGTTTTAATTATTATTATTATTTTATTTTTTCCCTATCAGGATTGTACTGCTTTTGAAGCAAGTAGCCAATTGGTTGCAAAAATACAAAAATAATACGAGAAAAGGGAATTTTTCGGTATCTTTTTTGGCTGAAAACGCAAAAAAGTCGAAAAATTCCCTCTTCTCATCCAACTATTTGATGATGTGGAGTTTCACAAGTTCTATCTTACGGGATGTGGACTTGATAATCTTAAACTCAAACTTGTCGAATTTAATTACTTCATTCAGCTTTGGGAAGCTCTGATATTCGTGAAGAATGAGTCCGCCCAGAGTCATATACTCATCACTCTCCGGAAGATCCAGGTCGAACAGATCGTTCACCTTGTCTATCTCCAGTCGAGCCGACAGCAGATAGTCGCCGTCATCGGTCTTCTTGGCTACATACTTCGCAGAATCGTGCTCATCCTCGATATCGCCGAAGATCTCTTCCACGATATCCTCCAGACTTACCAGTCCGCTGGTTCCGCCAAACTCATCTACCACAACGCCCAGCGACTTCTTCTGCTGCAGGAAGGTCTGCATCAGCTTCTGCGCCTGCATGGTCTCCGGCACGAAAGGCATCGTGCGGATATGATCCTGCCATCTCTTCGGATTGTGGAAGAGCTCGGAACTGTGGATGTAGCCCACGATATGGTCGATATCATCCTCATAGACGATAATCTTGGAGTTTCCGCTTTCGATGAACTTCTGGCGGAGTTCCTCCAGCGAGGTATCTATCTCTACCGCCTGAATCTCGGTACGTGGCACCATACAGTCGCGCACCTTGGTATCAGAGAAATCCAGGGCATTCTGGAATATCTTCACTTCGTCGTTGATCTCATCCTCATTGGTGGCATTGTCGATGCTCGACTGCACCAGATAGTCAAGATCTACCTTAGAAAAGCCTTCATCTCCCTCTTCAGACTCCATCTTCATACCCACCATGCGCAGCAATCCCTTGCTGAGGAAGGTACTGAACTTGCTGATAGGCCAGAGAATGACGTAGCACAGATACGCAAACGGACTGAAGATGGACAGCAGTCGGTTTGGATTCGACTTGAAAAGCGTCTTCGGCAGGAACTCACCGGTAAACAACACGATGAGTGTGGAGAGAATGGTATCGCATGTAACCTTGACACCATCATCCAGACCAGCAAAGATGGTATTATCAAACAGACGGGCTATCAGGATACCATATACTACGAGGGCTATATTGTTGCCCACCAGCATGGTGCTGACGAATCCGTTTGGATGATTATAAAAGAGCGACAAGAGTCGCTGCGTAAGTCCGTTTTTCTCCTTGTCCATTTCTGCCAACATACGGTTGGAGGAGACGAAGGCTATTTCCATTCCACTAAAGAATGCAGAAAACACCATCGTGATGAGGATACTCACTATCAGACTTATATCAACTTCTTCCATGATACATTATATCGTTAAAAAACATATTTCCTCCTACCCTATCAATGCATGATAGGAATGGTGGTGGCTCGCTGCGGCGTTGCCGGCTGGCGCATAGGCGCACTGGTAGAATCGGATGATGAAGCAGAAGATGAACTGCCTCCGCCACCGAAGTCACCCTTCTCAAAGCTACCCTTAGAATTGCTCACAAAATAGCGGGTCATACGCTCATCGCTCCAGAAATAGGAACCCTGAAGGGTACGCTCCGGAGTAACGAGCTTACTGAAAACATGGCTGGAGAGTTCGTGCTTGTTCTCATCCCAGGTGAGCTGCTCGCTGGTAAAGCGAAGACCATCCTTAGTGAGGATGCGCACACGGCCATAAAGCTTCCAAACACGTTCCTGATCAAAGTAATAAGCCGTATCACACTGGATATAGCTGTTGATGTGGAACTTCTCGTCAAACTGTTCGAGCAGCATACCCTTATCAAAAATCCAGCGGGAAGGCACACGGTTGGTATTCACCTCCCATCGCTCGGTAACGATGCGGTACTTGATGACACCCGAATCACTGATGAGGGTATTGACGCCATACGAAGTCATCATCGCCACAGAGTCTCTGTCGTGGATAGCAGGCGCAGTATGTTCTACCGGATTCTGGCAGGCAGCCAAAACCCAGGAAACTATGACACCTATTACTATGAAATATTTAATCTTATACATTATTATATATATAGAAGATGTGGCATCTCCCGAAGAAGACACCACAATATGGGCAGATTACTGCATCTTCCACTTCTTGAACCAATCCTCGTTGAAAGTGAATCCGATGTTCAGGCGGAAGATATTCTCCTTGATAAGTCCGGTAGCCGAATTCTTCACCCACTGGCCGCTGATATTCAACTGCGAACGGTTGTTGTAGGAGTTCATGATAGGAATACCGAAACCGGCACTTACAGAAAGCTCCTTAGGGCCATCCACGCCGTTCACCTTATAATATGGTGTAGCAAAGCTTACACCGGCACGGTAAGCCACACGCTTGAGGAAAGCACGGCTGCGCTCACCATAGCAGTACTGGAATCCGACATTCACCTTGCTGCGATCCTTATACACCCCATCGCGCAATGCCCAAGGCTCGCTGCTGCTGGCCTCGTAGGTAGGATAGCCCAGGCTACCCCATTTCTGCAGACTGTAATCTACACCAATCTTCCACTGGTTGTTGTGATTCCACATCAAACCGGCGCCATACATCGTAGGCAACTCGTAGGCATTCTTGATGCTGAAGGCAAGTGTATCAGATGTACTGGTCTGCGCATTGGAAGAAATGATGCTCATATCGGCATCGGCATGCAGGTTATGACCTGGCGAATAAGTGACACCCAGGGTTACCTCATCCTTCTTCGACAACTTCCGGGTATATTGCACACCCAGGTCAATCTTGTAGTTGTTCACACGAGTACCATAGGTGCGGTAAAGAGACTTATAATAGCTGTTGCTATAGTAATTCTGCACGGTTCTGTCGATGGAACCCCAGATATAGCCAATATTGGCACCGACAGACAAGCCCTTGAGCGGAGACCAGCCGGCACCCACATATACCTGATGCAAACCGCCTTCACCCTCGTAGGAGTTGGTGTAGGTAACATCCTTGTCGTTCTTGTTCACCCATCCGCTGGTAGAATAGTTGTATCCCACGTTGGTGAAAGGGATAATACCGAAGCTCATACCCAAATGGCGGAAAAGGCGGAAGCCAGCTACCACATATTCGAGATTGGAGTTATTGGCATTCTTCTTCACCCCGTTCTCGTTGAAGTTGGTTACTTGACCCGAGATACCTGCATCCAGGATGAAAGTCATGGAGTCGATGGCAGCATAGGAAGCAGGGTTCAGATAGTTAATCTGATTATGCTCATGAAAACCAAGTCCAACACCATTCATACCACGGTTGAAGCCAGAAGTCTGTTCAGACAAAACGCCTAAACCATACTGGCTGTATGGAGAATTAGTACCACTTTGGGCATTAACCATAAGAGTAGAACCCAACAAGAGGGCTGCTAAAATAAACTTTCTCATTTATATATAAATCAGTCAAAATTATATTCAGAGTGCAAAAGTATTAAAAAAAATCTAGAAAAAAGAAGGATATTCCAAAATAATAAGTTATTTTTGCATCGTGAAACGATTTAAGCATATTTTTGGCGTCATTTTAGCGGTTATTTTAACCAATTTAACTACTAATGTGACAGCACAGGATTTTTCAGGCTATCAGACTCCTGACATTTCTGTGCAGAACAGTCGTGTCAATGAGGATGCTACATCCTGGCTCGACTCGGTAGATATTTCGCTCCTCACCTGCGGACCAGGCAACGAGGTATGGTCGTACTACGGTCACACAGCCCTGCGCATCCAGGACAAGATGCACGGAAGCGACGTGGCAGTCAACTGGGGCATGTTCAGTTTCAGGCAGAACTTCTTCATCCTGCGCTTCGTATTCGGACTCACCGACTACCAGATCGGCATTTACCCAATGACCGACTTCCTCGCCGAATATGCAGCAGAAGGAAGATGGGTACGCCAGCAGCGCATCAATCTCTCCAGGGACGAGAAGATCAACATCCTGCATGCCATCGAGGAGAATGCCAAGCCGGAGAACCGTACCTATCGGTACAACTTCTTCTTCGACAACTGCACCACCCGTGCAAGGGAGATGATTCTCACCAACATCGGTTACTGCAACACCAACTTTGATGATAAGGAAACCCAATCCACCTATCGCCAGGAAATCCACAAGCTGAACGGAGACCACCGATGGAGCCGTTTCGGCAACGACCTGCTCCTGGGCTATCTTTCCGACCGGCCTATCAGCAAGCGAGAATGGGAGTTCCTGCCGGACAATCTGAGCCGTGACTTTGCCACAGAAGGCAGAAAAGACAATATGAATGCACCCCAGGATCTGGCAAGCACCCGATACTACAACGGCAAGGAGGGCTATATCACGATGGTAGATAGCACCAGCTACCTGATACCGAAGCAGGCACAGGTGGCAGAATCGGAAGCCATCACCCCAATTATGGTGGCAACATTCATCGCCATCATCATCATAGGCGTGAGCATCATCGAATGGCGCAAGAAGAAGAACTTCTGGGGGTTTGATGCCTTCCTGCTCATCTTGACGGGTCTGCCGGGCATCATCCTCTTTGCGATGATCTTCTCGCAGCACCCTACCGTGCAGATCAACTTCCAGCTTCTGCTGCTGAACCCAGTGAACCTCATCTTCGCCTGGAAAACCATCTCGAAGATGAGAAAAGGCAAGCTCTACTGGTATTACGAGGTATGGGGATGGTGCCTGCTCGTGGCATTGCTCCTGCAAATCTGGCAGAGCTATGCCGAAGGAATGAGCACTTTGGCATTCTCTTTGCTGATGAGATATGCGATTAAGTCAACCCTGCTCGACCTCAACAGCAGCAAGCTGGCTATACAGAAACAATTATTCAAGAAACTCAGAAAAGACAAGTAGAGATACTTCTCCAGGGAGAAACCGAGAGAAGAAAATCTAGGAAAAGACTTTCAAAAGTAAGATAAAACAGATATAAAAATGATGGTAAACAGATATATCACAGCCCTTTTGGTTGTCCTGGCGGCAACCGGCATGGAGGCGCAGACTTATCAGCAGGCGCTGAAGTTTGCGCTTACGGATATATCCTACGATGAATTCATCCAGCAACCGGAGGCGAAGGCATTGGAGGAGGACATCCTCTATGTCATCAAAGCCATCAAGCAGGCTTCCGAAGAGGAAAACATGTCAGAGCATCATTACCATCAGGCAGCTGTGCTTGCAGCTGTCAAGACTGACATTCTGACAGATTCACATTTAAATATTTGTTTTCACCCCGTTGTGGTGCATAAGTACAAAGCACCCTTCGGAAGCATTGTTATTCGAGGTCCAAACTGCTGATTATGTGCTTTCTGACAGCAAAACTAGCAAGAAATGCAGCCAGAAAGGGCAATAATTGGTAAAATATTGCAGATTTACAGATATTTTTTGTATTTTTGCAAGCTAGTAAACAAACAACAGGAAAAAGCAGAAGAGGAAAAAGGACTGACAGCCCACATTTGTCTTAACTCCTTTAACCTCTTAACTCCTTTAATTCCTATATCATACATCGAATAATAATAAAAAATAAATATACAATGAACTTTAACAAAATTCTTCAGTCATTGTTTGGCAACAAGTCAACTCGCGATATGAAGTTGATCCAGCCAATCGTAGAGAAAGTCAAGGCAGAATACCCTAAGATGAATGCCTTGAGCAATGACGAACTTCGTGCAAAAACAAAGGAACTCCAGAAGTACGTACAGGAGTACGCTAAGGAAGAGAAGGCTAAGATTGCCGAACTCAAAGCTAAAATCGAGGACACTCCAATCGACGAGCGTGAAGGTATCTTCAACCAGATCGACAAGTTGGAGCAGGAAGCACTCGACAAGTATGAGGTTGCACTCAACGAGGTTTTGCCTCAGGTTTTCGCTATCGTAAAGGATACAGCACGCCGCTTCGCTGAGAACGAGGAGACCGTAGTTACTGCTACAGACTTCGACCGCGAGCTGGCTTCAAACCCAGCCAACGACTTCGTGACCATCGACGGTGACAAGGCTATCTATCACAACCACTGGACTGCCGGTGGCAACGATATGAAGTGGGAAATGATCCACTACGACGTACAGCTCTTCGGTGGTGTTGTTCTCCACCAGGGTAAGATTGCCGAGATGGCTACCGGTGAGGGTAAAACCCTCGTAGGTACTACTCCTATCTTCCTCAACGCATTGACAGGTAATGGTGTACACGTAGTAACCGTGAACGACTATCTGGCTAAGCGTGACTCTGAGTGGATGGGACCTCTCTATATGTTCCACGGACTCTCAGTAGATTGTATCGACAAGCATCGTCCTAATTCCGACGAGCGCCGCAAGGCATATATGGCAGATATCACCTTCGGTACCAACAATGAGTTTGGTTTCGACTACCTGCGTGATAACATGGCAACCAACCCTAGCGACCTGGTACAGCGCCAGCACAACTACGCCATCGTCGATGAGGTTGACTCCGTGCTGATCGATGATGCCCGTACTCCATTGATCATCTCTGGTCCTATTCCAAAGGGCGACGACCAGATGTTCGAGCAGTACCAGCCACTGGTAGAGAAGCTCTACGAGGTACAGCGCAAGCAGGCTACCGAGTTGCTCGCCGAGGCTAAGCAGAAGATTACAGAGGGCGGCAAGACCAAGAACCAGCAGATGCTCGAGGAAGGTTTCCTCTCACTCTACCGTTCTTACAAGGCGCTGCCTAAGAACAAGCCATTGATCAAGTACCTCTCTGAGGAGGGTATCAAGGCAGGATTGCTCAAGACCGAGGAATTCTATATGGCAAACAACAACCGTGAGATGCCTAAGGCTGTTGAGCCTTTGTACTTCGTGGTTGATGAGAAGCTGAACTCTGCCGACCTGACCGATAAGGGTACAGAGTGGTTGGCTAAGCAGGTGAACGATAGAGAGCTCTTCGTATTGCCTGATATTACTACACAGATGAGTGACCTGGAAGCTCGCACAGACATCTCAGACCAGGAGCGTCTGGATATCAAGGACGAGTTGCTGGCTCACTACAGCGTACAGAGCGAGCGTGTTCACACCTTGCAACAGCTCTTGAAGGCTTACACCATGTTTAATAAGGACGACGAGTATGTAGTCATGGACGGTCAGGTGAAGATCGTGGATGAGCAGACAGGTCGTATCATGGAGGGTCGCCGCTGGAGCGATGGCTTGCACCAGGCAGTAGAGGCTAAGGAGCATGTAAAGGTAGAGGCTGCAACACAGACCTTCGCTACCATCACACTCCAGAACTACTTCCGTATGTATCACAAGCTCGCAGGTATGACCGGTACGGCAAGCACCGAGTCTGGTGAGTTCTGGGATATCTATAAGCTCGATGTAGTTGAGATTCCTACCAACCGCCCTATCCTGCGTAAGGACTTGGATGACCGTGTATATAAGACTGCCCGCGAGAAGTATCGTGCCGTCATCGATGAGATTGAGGAGACACGCAATGCTGGTCGCCCAGTATTGGTTGGTACCACATCTGTAGAAATCTCTGAGTTGTTGAGCAAGATGTTGAAGATGCGCAACATTCCTCATAATGTATTGAACGCCAAACTGCACCAGCAGGAGGCTCAGATCGTAGCCGAGGCAGGTCGCTCAGTAAATGGCAAGGGTGCCGTAACCATCGCTACCAACATGGCAGGTCGTGGTACCGATATCAAGCTGACCCCAGAGGTGAAGGCTGCAGGTGGTCTCGCCATCATCGGTACAGAGCGTCATGAGAGCCGTCGTGTTGACCGCCAGCTCCGTGGTCGTGCCGGACGTCAGGGTGACCCAGGTTCTTCTGTTTTCTATGTATCATTGGAGGATAAGCTGATGCGTCTGTTCGCTTCTGAGCGTATTGCCAAGGTAATGGACCGTCTCGGTTTCGAGGATGGCGAACGTATCGAAAGCCCAATGATCAGCAAGAGCATCGAGCGTGCACAGCGCAAGGTTGAAGAGAACAACTTCGGTATCCGTAAGCACCTCCTGGAGTATGATGACGTGATGAACCGTCAGCGTACCGTTATCTATGAAAAGCGTCGTCACGCCTTGATGGGTGAGCGTATCGGCATGGATATCACCAACATTATTTGGGACCGCTGCTTGAATATCATCAATAACAATGATTTCGATGGTGCAAAGGAAGAGTTCCTCAAGGTTCTTGCTATGGAGATTCCATTTACCGTGGAAGAATACGAATCTGGCAGACGTGAAGATTTGGCAGAGCGTGCCTTCCAGGAGGCAATGGCAGCTTTCAAGCGCAAGACAGACCGCATTCAGGCTACTGCATTCCCTATCATCAAGCAAGTATTTGAGGACCAGGGAGCTATGTATGAGCGCATCATGGTGCCATTGACAGATGGTAAGCGTATGTACCAGATACCATGCAACCTCAAGGAAGCTTACGAGTCTGAGGCTAAGAGTGTTGTGAAGGAATTCGAGAAGAGCGTGCTGCTCCATATCATTGATGATGACTGGAAAGAGAATCTCCGCAAACTGGACGAACTCCGTCACTCAGTACAGAACGCCAGCTACGAGCAGAAAGATCCATTGTTGATCTACAAACTGGAGAGTGCCAAGATTTGGGATGCAATGATTAACGAAATGTACGATCGTATTTCAAGCATCCTGATGCGTGGTCAGATTCCTGTAATGGAACAACAGCCTGTACAAGAGGCTGCTCCAGAACAGCCTACACAGCAGAACTATGTAGAGTCTAAGGTTGACATTGACGAAGAGCGTGAACGTGCAGAGCGTGCTGCTCAACAGGCTGCAGCCAACCAAGACACTCGTGAAGGCGCAAGCCAGGCAAACCACACTCCTTACCGTGCAGAGCGCATGCCTCGTCCAAACGATCCATGTCCATGCGGCAGCGGCAAGAAGTTCAAGAACTGCCACGGCAGAAACTTGTAATCACAAGAAATGGTGATGCTCTTATATATAATAAGGTATAAGAGGTACACATCATCAAAAATAATGATAAGAATACCAAGAATTGATGATACTCTCATCATTTCTTGGTATTTTTTTATTTAATGACATCATTGCTACCGAGTTGCAAAAAATTATTCGTAATTTTGCAGTTGAAAAAAAAAAGAGCTGGCAATAAAGCCAGTTTCTATAGAATATAAGGTTAATTCAAGGAAAGATATATGAAATTATCAGAACTTAAAACAGGTGAAAGCGGAGTCATCGTCAAGGTTTCCGGTCACGGTGGATTCCGCAAGAGAGTCATCGAGATGGGATTCATCAAGGGCAAGAAGGTAGATGTGCTCCTGAACGCCCCACTTCAGGACCCTGTGAAATACAAGATTATGGGTTACGAGGTGTCACTCCGCCACAGCGAAGCCGACCATATCGAGGTGGTTTCCATTGATGAAGCCAAGAACGATGCAAAGCTCAGCAAGGCGGAAGAAGAAGACCGCCAGCAGGTAATTGACTCAAAAGTAGTAGATTCCGACGATAGCGACGAAAATGCGCTGGGCGACAAGATGCTCGTGGCTGAAAGAAAAGACTCTGCCAGCAACGAGGCTTTGGCAGAACAGGAAGCCGAGCGTTTGCATCATGTCATCAACGTTGCTTTAGTGGGAAATCCAAACTGTGGTAAAACCTCCCTCTTCAACTTTGCATCGGGTGCTCACGAACGTGTGGGCAACTATAGTGGTGTAACCGTAGATGCCAAGGTAGGTGAAGCCGATTTTAATGGTTATCACTTTAATCTTGTTGATTTACCAGGCACCTACTCTCTTTCTGCTTATTCACCAGAAGAACTTTATGTGCGCAAGCAGCTCATCGAGCATACGCCGGATATCGTCATCAACGTTATTGATACCAGCAATCTGGAGCGCAACCTCTATCTCACCACCCAGTTGATAGACATGCACATCCGCATGGTCTGCGCCCTCAACATGTTTGATGAAACCGAGAAGCGTGGCGATAACATCGACTACGACAAACTGGGCGAACTCTTCGGTATCTCGATGATTCCTACCGTCTTTACCAATGGCCGAGGCGTAGATAAACTCTTCGAGACCATCATCGAACTTTACGAAGGAAAAGAAGACACTAACACTCACTACCGCCACATCCACATCAACCACGGACATGAGATAGAACATGGTATCGAACATATCCAGAAGTATCTGAAGGTAGATGATTCCATCCGCCAGCGCTACTCCACACGATATCTTTCTATCAAATTATTGGAGAACGACAAACACGCCGAGGAATACGTAAGTCATCTGAAATCTGCCAAGGAAATCTTCGCAGCCCGCGATGAGGCAGCCAAGCGTGTGAAGGAAGAGACATTGGAAGATAGTGAAACAGCCATCATGGATGCCAAATATGGTTTTATTCATGGAGCATTGCAGGAAGCAGGCTATGAACCTGGCAAAGCAAAGGATACCTATCAGATAACCCATCTCATCGACAGAATCCTGACCAATAAATATGTAGGCTTCCCTATCTTCATCCTGCTGCTGTTCATCATGTTCTCAGCCACCTTCGTACTGGGCGAGATTCCTAAGGGATGGATTGAGGACGGCGTAGCATGGCTGGGCGAATTCATCAGTACCACGATGCCGGACGGACCGGTGAAGGACATGCTGGTAGATGGTGTGATTGGTGGTGTAGGTGCGGTCATCGTGTTCCTGCCACAGATTCTGATTTTGTATTTCTTCATCTCATACATGGAGGATTCGGGATATATGGCTCGTGCCGCCTTCATCATGGATAAGCTGATGC
>ENA-OPCK01000506-OPCK01000506.1-human-gut-metagenome-genome-assembly--contig:-NODE-506-length-20230-cov-14.789244_pt1 | contig 20230 bp, 17 predicted proteins | sample MGYA00241249_ERZ501478 | MGnify/ENA primary metagenome ERZ501478 (study PRJEB25962, sample SAMEA2042629) | human gut metagenome | biome: human gut; feature: human-associated habitat; material: faeces...
ATATAGGTCCGAAATCTAAAATTGCGCGTCGTTTTGGTGAGCCAATCTTCGGCGCAGACAAAGTTTTGTCCAAGAGAAACTTCCCTCCTGGACAGCATGGCAATAACCGTCGCAGAAAAATGTCTGAGTATGGTGTCATGTTGGCAGAGAAGCAGAAAGCTAAATACACTTATGGTGTATTAGAGCGTCAGTTCCGTAATATGTTCGAAAAGGCAGCTAAGGCTGATGGTATTACCGGTGAGGTTCTCCTTCAGAATCTTGAAAGCCGTCTTGATAACGTTGTTTTTCGTTTGGGTATCGCTCCAACTCGTGCTGCAGCTCGTCAGTTGGTTGGTCACAAGCACATCGTTGTTGATGGCAAGGTAGTTAACATTCCTTCTTTTGCTGTTAAGCCAGGTATGGTTGTCGGTGTTCGTGAGAAGTCTAAATCTCTCGAAGTTGTAGAGGCAGCACTTGCTGGTTTCAATCATAGCAAATATCCATGGATCGAATGGGATGACAATTCTAAGAGCGGTAAATTCTTGCACAAGCCAGAGCGTGCCGATATCCCTGAGAACATTAAGGAGCAGTTAATCGTTGAGTTGTACTCTAAATAAATCATTAAATTAATGGCGATATTAGCATTTCAAAAACCTGATAAAGTAGTAATGCTGGAGGCTGATGATAAGTTCGGAAAGTTTGAATTCCGTCCTTTGGAGCCTGGCTTTGGAGTTACCATCGGTAACGCCTTACGCCGCATTCTCCTTTCATCGCTGGAGGGTTATGCAATCAATACTATCCGTATTAGTGGTGTTGAGCATGAATTTTCTTCAGTTCCTGGTGTAAAGGAAGATGTTACCAACATTATCTTGAATCTCAAGCAAGTTCGATTCAAGCAAGTAGTAGAAGAATTCGAGAATGAGAAAGTTAGTATCACCGTTGAGAATTCTACAGAATTCAAGGCAGGTGATATTGGTAAGTATCTGACTGGATTTGAAGTGTTAAACCCTGATTTGGTGATTTGTCATTTAGATGCCAAAGCTTCGATGCAGATTGATCTTACTATTAACAAGGGTCGTGGTTACGTTCCTGCTGATGAGAATCGTCAATTCTGCACTGACGTCAACGTTCTCCCAATCGATTCCATCTACACCCCTATTCGTAATGTAAAGTATGCAGTTGAGCCATATCGTGTTGAACAGAAAACTGATTATGACAAGCTGACTCTTGAAGTTACAACAGATGGTTCCATTAGTCCAAAGGATGCATTGAAAGAGGCTGCGAAGATTCTTATTTATCATTTTATGCTCTTCTCTGATGAGAAAATTACTCTTGAAAGTCCAGACCAAGAGAGTAATCAGGAGTTTGATGAAGAAGTTCTTCACATGCGCCAGTTGCTTAAGACTCGTCTCGTAGATATGAATCTTAGTGTTCGTGCACTCAACTGTCTGAAGGCAGCTGATGTAGAGACCTTAGGTGATTTGGTTCAGTATAATAAGACTGATCTCTTGAAGTTCCGCAATTTTGGTAAGAAATCGCTTTCAGAGCTTGATGATTTGCTCGAGAGTCTGAATCTTTCTTTTGGAACTGATATTTCAAAGTATAAATTGGATAAGGAGGGTTAATCTCTCCTTCCCTTAAAGATTAAAAATTAAAATGAGACATAATAAGAAATTCAACCATTTAGGTCGTACTGCTTCTCATCGTAATGCGATGTTGGCTAACATGGCTACTTCGTTGATCATGAGCGAGCACAAAAGAATCACTACGACCCTCGCAAAGGCTAAGGCTCTTAAGAAGTTCGTTGAGCCATTGATCACTCGTGCTAAGAATGATACAACAACTTCACGTCGTGTAGTTTTCCGTTATCTTCAGAACAAGTACGCTGTCAAGGAACTCTTCGGTGCTGTCGCAGAGAAGGTAGGTAATCGTCCAGGTGGTTATACTCGTATCATCAAGTTGGGTACACGTCAGGGTGATGCTGCTGAAATCGCATTCATCGAGCTTGTTGACTTTGATGAGAACATGGCTAAGACTTCTAAGGCTGCTGCCAAGAAGACTCGTCGTAGCCGCAAGGCTAAGGCTGAGGAGACTCCGGCAGAGGCTGCTCCAGCTACAGAGGCTCCAGCAGATGAAGCTCCAAAGGCTGAATAAATTACACTATCTCAATACAAAAGCACTTTCATCTTCATGGTGGAAGTGCTTTTTCGTTTTTTAGGGATTTCCCCTTGCCTTTTAGGGATTTTTTTCTTTTGCTTTTGCAGAAAAATATCTATCTTTGCACAGTTTTAGTATTTAAATAGCATAGATATGAAAAAGTCTTTTATGATATTGCTTAGTTCTGCTTTGCTTTTGAGTAGTTGTGGAACATATACTGGTTCTGGTGCATACGTAGGTGGTTCATTTGGTTCCATCTTAGGCTCAGCTATCGGTGGAATAGCTGGTGGACCTCGAGGCTCTGACATAGGAACGATTCTTGGTATGGCTGGTGGTGCCGCTGTCGGAGCGACGATTGGAAGCCAAGCTGACCAGCAACAAGAGAAACGCCGTGAACAGCGTAGAGAGCGAATTTACAATCAAACTCAAAATCGACAAAGTTCTTATCAGGATGATGCTTATCAGCAGTCACCTTATCTAAATGATTCAAATGTTGGTAGTGGATTTGATTCTTCTAATAGCGGGGATGATAGACTCTATGACTTCAATGGTCCTGACTATACAGGCAATTATACGGCGCAGCAACCGACATCTCAACTTCCAAGCAAGAGTTCTACTGTAGATGAAATTAGTTCTTCACAGTTAGAATATTCTCCTCAGTTAGAGATTGTAAATGCTCGTTTTGTAGATGAAAATCTTGACGGTAAGTTGAATCGTAACGAGACATGTAAGGTGATCTTTGAAATCATAAACCGAGGCACTTGTCCGGTTTATGATGTTGTTCCTACTGTTTTGGAAGTTACTGGTAACAAACATATTTACATTTCACCTAATATTCATGTGGAGAAGATTGATGCAGGTAAAGGTATTCGTTATACTGCAGTTGTTAAGTCTGATTCACGTTTGAAGGAAGGAAATGCAAAATTCTGTGTTTCTGTTATTCATGGTGACCGAGCTATTTCCAAAGTGAATGAGTTTAATATTCCAACCACAAAATTGAAAAATAGGCTTCACCCTTCACCTTTTTGACTGAAAAGCCCATGAACTCTTGGGCTCCAAGGGTGAAGGGCGACCATTTAGGGTTCACCTAGGCTTCACCCAAGCTTCACCCTGATATAATTGATTTGTAAGCGCCTCCGTATTAATGTCTTTGTAAGCGGCTTTGCATCTATCATCTCTCGAAGACACATTTTTTTGTCATTCGAAGACTCTGCGTTTCTCGTGCGAATTTTTGCTTTGCGACTTATGCGAGCTTTTGCTTTGCGACTCATGCGAGCTTTTGTTTTGGAATTCATGCTTCGTATGGTTTTGCTGACTTTTGTTTACTTCCGTATTTTCCAATTTCCCCTTTGTGTTTTTTGTTTGATTAGGCTCTTTGGTAGATTTCGGCTCTTTTGTCGCAATTTCCTGTTCTTTCGTATGTTTCCATGTTGGCTTGAATTCGTAATCCGACTCAGCCACCTCAAAGTCAACGTGAGGTAGTTTGTTTTCTTCAGGACGATAAGGGATAGGATTCTCTACCGTCTCAATTTTGACCGATGCGACTCCTTGCGCTATCATGCCGATAGCTTTTGCGGCAGCCCACGAAAGGTCGATGATTCTGCCTCTTCCGAAAGGACCTCTGTCGATGACCTTTACGATGACGCTCTTGTTGTTGCTCAAGTTGGTTACCTTCAATCTAGTGCCGAATGGATAATAACGATGGGCGCACGTCAAACTATCATGGTGCAGTCTTTGTCCACTTGCAGTTCTAGCTCCAGTTGATCTCTTGGAATAGAAGGAAGCCTTGCCATGTTGCTTCTTTTGGGCAGAACAAGGCAATACGCACAATGCCGACATGATAGACATAGCGCAAGTGATAAGTTTGGAGACATAAGAAATCTTCATCATCTTCCAAGGCCTTTTTGTATAGGAATTGTCCATAAATAGATTCATTTATATTACTTATCTCTTTTGCCATGAGGCAAAAGAGGCAACATCTATGAAAGATATGGCTGCAAAAATAATAATTTTTGTTGAAAAATGCAAGTAATTATCAGAAAATCAGTATCTTTGCATCACTAAAAACTACAATTATGGAGAAAAACATACCACAGGAGTGGAATCAGTTTTACTTGAAAGACGTATCATTTGTCAATTTGATGATGCGTCGCATTTATAATGTCCTGATAGTTGCTAATCCTTATGATGCCTTTATGTTGGAGGACGATGGGCGTATTGAGGAGAAAATCTATAATGAATATGTCGAACTGGGACTTCGTTATCCGCCTACCTTTACCCAGGTTTCTACTACCGAGGAGGCAGCCGAGGTGTTGCGTTCCACGAATATCGACTTGGTCATCTGTATGCCGGGCAATGCCGACAATGATGCCTTTGATGTGGCTCGTGATGTGAAGTCCAAGTTCCCTGATATTCATTGCGTGGTGCTGACCCCATTTTCCCATGGCATCACCAAGCGAATGGAAAATGAGGACTTGAGTATCTTCGATTACGTGTTTTGCTGGTTGGGCAACACCAATCTCATCCTCTCCATCATCAAGTTGATAGAGGACAAGATGAATTTGGAGCATGACATCCAGGAGGCAGGTGTGCAGATGATACTCTTGGTGGAAGACTCCATCCGATTCTATAGTTCGATATTGCCGAACCTTTATAATTACATCCTCGAACAGAGCAAGAACTTCTCCAAGGAAGCCTTGAATCGCCATGCCGCCACGATGCGAATGCGAGGTCGTCCAAAGGTGGTTTTGGCTCGAACATACGAGGAGGCCTTGAAACTCTATCGTAAGTATTCTGACAATACCCTGGGCGTCATCAGCGATGCCCGTTTCCCTTTGCAGAATGCAGCCAAAGCTTTTTGTAATCGTTTTGGAAATGCAGAAAGTGAGGGCTTGAATGATGATTTGGCTCAAGAGTTGCGTGAGGCTTTGCAGGAAACAGTCCTGGAGAATGACAAAGCAGGATTAAAGGGAAAGACCGATACGTTTGGACGTGAGAAATGTCCAGATGCAGGTTTGCGCCTTTTCCGTTATATCCGCCGTCATGACCCATTTGTACCATTGATTCTCGAAAGTTCCGAGAGCGAGAACAGAGCCAAGGCAGAGGCGGAAGGTTTTCGATTTGTCGATAAGAACTCCAAGAAGATGAGTGTCGATCTCCGCCAGTTGATGGAGGAGCACATGGGATTCGGCGACTTCATCTTCCGTGACCCAAAGACGCACCAGGAAATCATGCGCATCCGCAGTTTGAAGGAGTTGCAAGATCATATCTTCGCGATTCCCAACGATTCGATGCTCTACCATATCAGTCGCAACCACATGAGCCGTTGGCTTTGCGCCCGTGCCATCTTCCCAGTCTCGGCATTCTTGAAGCATGTCACTTGGCAGAAGTTGCAGGATGTGGATGCCCATCGCCAGATTATCTTCGATGCCATCGTGCAGTATCGTCACATGAAGAACTTGGGTATCGTGGCAGTCTTCGACCGAATGAAGTTTGACAAGTATGCCCACTTTGCCCGTATCGGCGAAGGCTCCTTGGGTGGAAAGGGCAGAGGCTTGGCTTTCCTCGACAATGTCATCAAGCGTCATCCGGAGTTCAATCAGTATGACAATGCCACGGTGCAGATTCCGAAGACCGTCGTGCTGTGTACCGACATCTTCGATGAGTTTATGATGACCAACAATCTTTATCCGATAGCCCTGAGCGATGCCAGCGATGATGAAATCTTGAAGCACTTCTTGCGGGCGCAGTTGCCCGATTCGTTGATAGCCGACTTCTTCACTTTCTTTGAGGCGACGAAGAGTCCTATCGCCGTGCGTTCCAGCTCGCTCTTGGAGGATGCTCATTATCAGCCTTTCGCCGGCATCTATTCCACCTATATGATACCTTATCTGGAGGACAAGTATCAGATGCTCCAGATGTTGGCTTGTGCCATCAAGGGTGTGTATGCTTCGGTGTTCTATCGTGATTCCAAGGCGTATATGGCTGCTACCAGCAATGTCATCGACCAGGAGAAGATGGCGGTCATCTTGCAGCAGGTGGTAGGAAAGGATCATGGTGACAGATTCTATCCGAACATGAGTGGCGTGCTTCGCTCCCTCAACTATTATCCTATAGGGGATGAGACGGCGGAGGAGGGTATCGCCAGCTTGGCGCTCGGACTGGGCAAGTATATCGTGGATGGCGGTCAAACCTTGAGAGTTTGCCCTTACCATCCTACACAGGTCTTGCAAACCTCCGAGTTGGAGAAGGCTTTGAGCGAGACTCAGACTCAGTTCTATGCCCTGGACATGAAGCATGTGGGGGAGGACTTCAAGGTGGATGATGGCTTCAATATTCTCAAACTGAAGGTAAAGGAAGCTGTGGAAGACCAGTCGCTCAACTATATCGCCTCTACTTTCGACCCATACGACCAGGTTCTCAATGATGGCGTCTATGAGACGGGACGTAAGGTCATCACCTTCGCAGGTGTACTTCAGCATGAGGTGATTCCATTGCCGGAGATATTGCAGATGTCGATGAAATATGGTTCGGAGGCGATGCGCCGCCCTGTGGAAATCGAGTTCGCTTGCAATGTCAATGCCGACAAGACTTGTGATTTCTATCTCTTACAGATTCGACCTATCGTGGATGCCAAGGAGATGTTGGATGAGGATGTGAAGGCGATACCGGATGCCGACTGCCTGTTGCGCTCCCACAACTCGTTGGGACATGGCATCAGCGAGGATGTCACCGACGTGGTGTATGTGAAGTACGACGATCATTTCTCGGCGATGAACAATTACTATGTGGCTGACGACATCGAGCGCATCAATCGCCAGTTCCTCGCCGAAGGCAAGAATTACGTCTTGATAGGTCCTGGCCGTTGGGGCTCCAGCGACCATTACCTCGGCGTGCCAGTGAAGTGGCCGCATATCAGTGCCGCTCGTGTCATCGTTGAGGTGGCGTTGAAGAATTACAACATCGATCCAAGCCAAGGCACCCATTTCTTCCAAAACCTCACTTCCTTTGGTGTGGGTTACTTCACGGTAGATACCAATGTTGAGAATGGAGGATTTGTCAATAAGGAGATGTTGGATGCGATGCCTGCTGTCGAGGAGACGAAATATGTTCGCCATGTTCGCTTCGAGCATCCGCTGAGGATTCTGATGGATGGTAAGAAGCAGGAGGGAGCGGTGTTGTGTTAGCTCCTTCAAATGGGTGTTAAATGAGTTCCATCAAGTAATAATTATAATCATGAAGGATAGTAGCAAGGAATTTTTCCTTGCTATTTCCTTTTTGTAGGCTAGCCTTCAGACGTTCTTCAATACCTAGGAATTTTGCAACCTTTCGAGCCAAGGCATCCACTTGCTCCTCGTGCTTGTCATTGCCAGAATAAACGGTTTTCTCGATAACCTCGACTTGCGCTTGTGAAAGATTCTTGGCTTCTTCATACGTTGGATGATAATCTTTCTTGGCATAATAAAACTCATCGAGCGATACGTGGATGTCTTCGATGTTCACCTCCTTGATGACGATAGTTCCTGCTGCCAAGTCGCCCAATCGTTGCGAGTCTTTCGTGAGTAAGATAAAAAGAATACCCATGCAACTGCACCCGATGTCGATGTTGCCCAAGAGCCATCTCATAAAGAAGGAGCCTAGGTTGGGACGAGAACCATCTTTATTGACGACCCTGATTTTCATGATCATTTTCCCCGGTGTCTTGCCATCGTTGAAAGTCTCCCAAAGAAAATCCCACAACCAAATGCCTATGCCGAATATCCACATCAACCACCATGCGCCATCGTATTCTAAGAAATTGGCGCACGCATAAAAGACGGATATGCAGATGACAAATATCCAAATGCCGTCTATGATGCGTGCAGAGATGCGCTCAGCGATGCTCGCTGGGGTCTGGGCGATTCTTACAAATTGATTGGTTATGATGTCGGTATGAGTCATGATTTCATCTATTTCCTTAGTTATTTGAACTTTTGTCTGCAAACTTAACTAAAAAATGGCAAATATTCAAAGAAAAAGCATCTTTTTTAATGAAATATGTGAATAATCGTACCAATAATTTGCTGATGCAAGAATAAATCCTTATTTTTGCATCGAATAAATCGAATCATACTAACTGTTAAGACAGAGTAAAGGTGAAAGAGTTTAACTTCATACGAAGCAATATCGATAAGTGGCAGAAAGCTGAAATCGTCATTAGCGATGCAGCCTCTCAGTCACCAGATCGCTTAGCGGAGGTATATACCGACCTGACATCCGACCTGGCTTTTGCGCAAACTCACTATCCTCAGTCACGCATTACGATTTACCTCAACAAACTCTGTTCGGCTCTCCACAATTCTATTTATCGCAACAAGCGAGAGAAATGGTCACGTCTCATCACCTATTGGACTCGCGAGGTACCGCTTGTGATGTATGAAGAGCGCAAGTTGCTGTTGGTATCTTTCATCATTTTCTTGGTCAGTGTCTTCATCGGCATTTTGTCGCAATGTCTCGACGAAAGTTTCTGTCGTATCATCTTGGGAGATTACTATGTGGATATGACGCTCGACAATATCGCCAAGGGAAAGCCAATGTCGGTATATGATGGCGGTCAGGAGATGGAGATGTTCTTGGGTATTACCTTGAATAACATCCGAGTGTCGTTCATGGAATTCGTATCGGGCATATTCACCAGCATTGCCACAGGTCTTATGATATTCGAGAACAGTGTGATGCTGGGATGCTTTGAGACCTTCTTTGCCCAGCATGGTTTACTGTATGAGTCCTTCTTGGCAGTTTTCTTGCATGGCACGCTGGAGATTTCGGCTCTCATCATTGCGGGTGCGGCAGGATTGGCGATAGGCAATGGCTGGCTGTTCCCCGGCACCTACGCTCGGATGGTTTCGTTCCGAAGAGGAGCTAAGAGGGGAATGAAAATCATTGTCGGCACGATACCTATTTTTATAATGGCTGGTTTCATCGAGGGATTTGTCACTCGACATACCGAAATACTGAATGCCGTCCGACTCTTGATTATCTTGTTGTCGCTGGCGTTTGTGATTGGCTATTTTATCGTTTTGCCAAAAATCAGGCATCGGCAGCAAATGGCAAATGATAAATAATAAATGATAATGAATCAATCATACTAGAAAGTTTAAAACTTATAATAACAATGATGAACAATAAAATACCTTTTTATGCAGAAAGAAGCTTCGGCGAGAAGTTTAATGTGGTCTTCTCATTTCTGAAGCAGAACTGGAGATATATGCTCAGATATATCTTGTATGGCGTGCTGCCTCTTAGTTTGTTGGCGGCATTGTCGGTTGACAACCTGATGTCTAGCACGATGAATGCTGTGGGGGACGGACCTGTCAATACTGGACTTCAATTGTTCGGCAACTATATCTTCTTGTCGGTAGTTTGTGTGCTAGTCGGTCTGTGGGTCGGCTCCGTCGTGTTCGCTTGTATGCAGTTGTACAATGAACGAGCCAATGGTTTGGAGGATGTCACCTTTGCAGACCTCAAACCATACGCCAAGCGAAATGCCGGACGCATCTTCAAGTGTGGATTGGCAGGCATACCCGTAGCTTTTGCAGTGATAGCGATTCTTGTGGGTTGTGCCATGGTCGATGTAACTTTTTACATAGTGGCATTCATTGTGGTCTTGGCATTGTGCATCCCGCTCTTGATGGTGCTTCCTACCTATATATATGAGGACATTTCAGTATGGAAAGCCTACGCTCGTGGACTTCGCTTGGGCTGGAAAACTTGGGTAGGCATCTTTGCCTTGGGCTTTGTGCTGACTTTCATCAGCAATGCCTTGTCTTTTGTCTTTGCGATTCCTTGGTATGTGGTGTTCCTCATCAAGGCAGTGTTTGGTTATAGCGATCCATATAATCCAAACATCATAAACATCATCGTGGACTTATTGCAGTACGTCTTCGGTGTCATCATGTGGATTGGGCAGTTTACCCTTTCTACCATCTTCCTCGTGAGCATCAGTTATCTGTATAGCCATGCGGCAGAAAAACTTGATGATATGTCGGTGGCAAAAGGCATTGACGATTTCGAGGGGATGGCTGACAGCAACCCAGATGACGATGACCTCTTCAAGCAATCAGAACCATTAGTGTAATTATCTGACAAGATGTTTACGTCTCCTTCCGATACATTAGTCATTGATTCCGCCAAGCTTTCTGTTTGGCGGCAGGATGGCGCTTATGATTACGGTAGGGAGTTGGTGCCTCATCAAGATACTTTTGGGGAATGGTTGCAGGATAGGTTGAGCGACTTCACGGATGAGATATTCAGGAATGTCTTTGCTCAAAATCGAGAGTGGATGTGGACGGTCTTGGGTATCATTGTCATCTTGGCAATTCTTTGGATTGTCTTTGTGGTACGCCCTTCGGTGTTTATGCGTTCTGGCAAGAAGGTCGATGCGCTGAATTATGATGTGACGGAAGACACCATCTATGGCATTGATTTCCCTTCCGAGATAGAGAAGGCTCTCGACCGCCACGACTATCGGGAGGCGTTGCGACTGATGTATCTGCAAACATTGAAATGGTTGAGTGATAACCATCAGATAGACTGGCAGTCTTTCAAGACTCCTACACAATATACGAACGAATGGCGCAATGCGGATTTCCAAAAGATCACTCGTCTCTTTGTGAGGGTGCGATATGGAGGATTCGAGGCAACAGAAGAGATGATAGCTGAGATGCGTGTCTGCCAAGAGGCTGTCAAGCGTGTGCTTTTGCAAGAAGGGAAAGGAGGTAGCTATGAAGAGTAGTTATAAGTTTATCCTTGCGATGGTTGTCCTCTTTGTTCTGCTGTTCTTGTTGCAAATGCGTCTGCCCAAGAAGTTTGAATGGAATGCCACTTACTACCATGCCGATCGACAACCATTCGGATGTTATGTGTTTGATAGCGTCTTGACGGAGTCAATGCCGAAAGGTTACCAAGTTACATCTAAGACATTCCGCCAGTTGGATCATGAACATCCATCTGAGAAAATCGGCGTACTGATGGTTGTTGATGAACAAAATCTGAAGAAGCTTGATGTCAAGCACTTGTGCAATATCGCCAGACGTGGGGGAAAGGTGATGGTTGTGACAAGAGAGTCGGACGATCAATCAAAGGATACCATTTATTATAATGAGTTAGAACATACGTTTAGGTTGCAGTTCATACCAGCATATTATTTTTCTTATTTCCGAATCTATAATCGGGCGACGGGAAATGAGGCTGAGTATAAGGATACAATCAATTGGAAAGGTAAACCACAAGTGTATCCTGCCCATGATTATGTCGTTTGGGATGGTTTGAGTGGTGGACATCTTGATTTTGATTCTTTGCAAACCAATTCTTCTTTGGCGTTCGAAGCAGATACGATGCTCGTTGCAGCCTCCGTCCCTTGTGGCAAGGGAGAGGTCATCTTTGTCACGTCACCTCTTCTTTTTACCAATTATGGAATGTTGGAGGGAAACACGTCGGAGTATATCTTCCGCTTGATGTCGATGATGGCAGATGTGCCGGTTTATCGTACCGAGGCGTATATGAAAACGGATGCCACGATGGATGTCAACTATTCTCCATTCCGTGAACTTATCAAGCGACCTCCTTTGCGTTGGGCACTTTATCTGTTGATGCTGGGTGTCATCCTCTTGATGGTCACTACCGCCCGACGCAGGCAGCGAGTCATTCCTATCATCACTCCACCGCTCAATAAGTCGCTGGAGTTTGTAAAACTCATCGGTACGCTCTACTATCAGCGATGCACCCATGAAGAGTTGGTTCGCAAGAAGTTCACCTTCTTCGCCGAAGAGCTACGACGTAGGTGTGGCATCGATGTTCGGGATGTGAATACTGATGATGACGAGGTGAGATTCCTTGCGAAAAAAACGGGGGTGGGAGAAGCGTATATCCAACAAACCTTGCGAGAAATCCGACTCATCATCCATTCCGAGGAGGACATCAAACCTTCGAAGATGAGAGAGATGATAGAAGCTATGAACCATATATTGGAAAAGGTTTAAGTATGATATGACATACTGATGGTTGTAGCTTCAAAAGCAAGAAAATATTGTTTATACTTCAGAAACAAGACGATAAAAATATGGAAGAACAAAGATTAGACTTGACTCTTTTCTCAGAAAAGATAGAAAAACTTCGTCATGAGATAGCCCAGGTAATCGTGGGACAAGAACAGGCTGTTGACTTGGTGCTCACTTGCATCTTGGCAAATGGTCACGTGCTGATAGAAGGCGTGCCGGGAGTAGCAAAGACACTCTTAGCTCGACTGATAGCTCGATTGGTCGATGCCCAGTTCAGTCGCGTGCAGTTTACTCCCGACTTGATGCCGAGTGATGTACTGGGTACCAACATCTTCAATGTCAAGACGCAGGAGTTTGAGTTCCATCAAGGCCCCGTCTTCTCAGACATCGTATTGGTGGATGAAATCAACCGTGCTCCTGCCAAGACCCAAGCTGCGCTATTCGAGGTGATGGAGGAAAGACAGGTGAGTATGGATGGTGCCACTTACCCTATGGGAGAACTCTATACCATTCTCGCCACCCAGAACCCAGTGGAGCAGGAAGGTACGTATCGTTTGCCAGAAGCACAGCTCGACCGTTTCTTGATGAAGGTGACCATGGGGTATCCTTCCGCCGATGATGAGTTGGAAATCTTGAAACGTCATGAGCAGCGTACCGACTTGGTAAAACTTTCTGATGTCAATCCGGTTTTGACGAAGGAAGAGGTGTTGCAGCTTCGTTCTTATATGAATGATGTCGTCATCGACGAGAGCTTGTTGCTTTATATCACCCAAATTGTCCAGCAGACTCGTAGCAGTCGTGCCGTCTATCTCGGTGCCTCACCTCGTGCTTCGGTAGCGATGTTGCAGGCAAGCAAGGCATACGCTCTCTTGCAAGGACGAGACTTTGTTACTCCTGAGGACATCAAGGCGGTCACTCCATCCATCCTCCAGCATCGATTGGTACTTACTGCTGAGGCTGAGATGGAAGGATATACTGCTTACAAGGTAGCAATGAAGTTGATTGATAAGGTCGAAGTACCAAAATAGGAAAAAAGTGTATCTGACTCCTAGGTTTTTCGCATTGTGGATAGCCCTCGTCCTATTGATAGGCTTGGGCTATGCAGTTCCCCTGATGTTTGTTGTCGGGAGATGGATGCTTGGTGCCTTTTGCTTGCTGCTGCTGCTGGATATGGCGTTGCTTTATCATCGGACGGGAATCCAAGCATGGCGTATGATGTCGGAGAGGTTCTCCAATGGAGATGACAATGAGGTGGATATTCGTGTGGAGAGTCAATATCCTTTCTCTGTTCGCTTGCAAATCATTGATGAGATTCCGCCGATATTCCAGCGTCGTGATGTGCTCTTCAAGTTGAGACTGTTGAGAAGGGAGGGCAAGAAGGTGAGATATGCTCTTCGTCCTACTGTTCGTGGAACCTATTCCTTCGGACATATTCGTGTCTTTGCCCAGTCGCCTCTTGGCTTGCTGCAACGCCGCTTTACGCTTGGCACGCCTTGTGATGTCAAGGTTTATCCTTCTTACCTGATGTTGACGCATTATGAGTTGCTTGCCATCAGTAACCGCCTCACCGACTTGGGCATCAAGCGCATTCGCCGCATCGGCAATCATACGGAGTTTGAGCAAATCAAGGATTATGTGGTAGGGGATGATTTCCGTCGTATCAACTGGCGAGCTACCGCCCGTACTTCTCACTTGATGACCAATGTCTATCAGGATGAACGGTCGCAACAAGTTGTGTGTGTCATCGACAAGGGGCGAGTGATGCAGCAAGCCTTCCGGGGTATGACCTATCTCGATTATGCCATCAATGCCTCTTTGGTGTTGTCATATATTGCGATGCGAAAGGAAGACAAGGCTGGCATCATGACGTTTAGCGATCGGTTTGAGGATTTCGTTCCTCCTTCGGCTCGACGTGGACACATGCAACAAATCTTGGAGACGCTTTATCGTCAACAGACACAGTTTGCAGAGTCAGACTTTTCTGCTTTGACAGCTCATGTCAATCAGCATTTGAGCAAGCGCTCTTTGGTCGTTCTCTATACCAACTTCGCCAATAAGGTGAGCATGGAACGCCAGTTGCCATATCTCATCCAGTTGAACAGAAGGCATCGTCTCTTGGTTGTCTTCTTCGTTGACAATGAGTTGAAAGAATACATAGCGACTCGGCCTGATACCGATGAGGAATATTATCGTCATGTCATCGCCGAACAGTTTGCTTACGAACAGCGATTGGTCGTGTCAACCTTGAAGAATCATGGTATCTTGGCTTTGCTCACCACTCCAGAAAACTTGTCTGTAGATGTCATCAACAAGTATTTGGAAATCAAGTCACAAACATAGAAATCACAAGCATAGAAACAACTAATGGAAAATCAATTAAAAGAAAGTTATCAACACTCTGTGGAAAAGTATGCAGCCGAGGTTGCTGCCTTGAAGCGTAAGAACAATGCTTTCATCACAAGTGAACTGTTGTTGTTCGGGGCGATGGCGACCTGCTTGGTTTGCTATTTCGCCCTCGATGGCGATACCCACCTTTGGCTTTGCGCTGCTTTTCTTTCTTTGGTGGCTTACTTCCTGGTGCGCCATTTCGATGACAAGAACAAGGAAAGGATAGAGCATAAGACAGCCCTCATGCAGGTTTGCCAAGATGAGGTGAAGGCGATGGAGGGAGATTTCTCGTCTTATGAGAAGGGAGAAGCCTATCTGAATCCACATCATGCCTATGCTTTCGACTTGGATGTCTTTGGCAAGGACTCCTTGTACAATCGCATTTGCCATACCATCACGACTGGCGGATCTGATGCTCTTGCGGCAAACCTCTCCCGTGAGACACCTTTGTCTATTGATGAAATCGAAAGTCGCAGGGAGTTGCAGCAAGATTTGGCGGAGTCTGCCCATCAGTGGAGATTGGAGTTCTTTACCTTGGGTGAGTTGAATCGAATGGCACAGTCGCAAGGCTTGTCATCATCATCTTCTCACGGAAAAATCAATTCTGCTGCTGTGGTTGAGGCGATGGCAAAGGTTTCGCAGATGTCATTGCCAGCGTGGTTCGGTTCTGGGTTGGCTCTCGTGGTCGGTTGGCTTTTGATGATGGGGATATTTGCCTCCGTTGTTCTTGCCATCTTGGGAAAGGTATCTGTCGATTTTCCTCTTTGGTGGGTGATGGTGCAGTATATGGTCGTGTTCGCCGTCTGCAAGTCTTCACTTGACAAGATAGATAGCAACGGTGGAAAACTTCGTCATCAGTTGATGGCATATTCGCAAGTGCTCCGTCTCATCTCGCTGCGCACTTTCAGTAGCAAACTCGGCAAGGAGATGCAAGAGAAACTCGCAGAGGCTTTGCCTTCTTTCTCGGAGTTGGAGAAGATATTGAGTGGATATGATCGCCGTGGCAACTTCCTCGGCTTGTTCTTCACCGATAGCTTCCTGTTGAGCGACTTCTTCCTGGTTCGCCGATTCTTGAAATGGAAGAACAATTATATGGCACAGATGGAGGAATGGGTTGAGATAGTGAGTGAACTGGATGCGATGGTAAGCATGGCGGATTTTCGCTATAATCACCCTGAGGCTACGGATGCACAGATGATTGATGAGCGCCTTGTTGTCTTCGAGGCAAAGAATCTCTATCATCCTTTCTTGGGAGCCAAGGCGGTGAAGAATGACTTCTGCATAGACGATAGCAATTACTATATCGTGACTGGAGCCAATATGGCAGGCAAGAGTACCTTCTTGCGTTCCCTCGGCATCAACTATATCTTGGCGATGGCGGGTATGCCGGTCTTTGCCGATACTCTGCGCATTTCTCGCTTCCGTCTCTTCTCCAGTATGCGAACCTCCGACGACTTGACGCATGGCATCTCTTACTTCAATGCCGAACTCTTGCGCTTGGAACAGTTAGTGCAGTTCTGCAAGGGAGATGTTCAAAAACATAAGGCAAACTTTGCGAGCCAAGGTAAGTTGGCTTGCAAAGGCGATTCCCTCAGAACCCTCATCATCCTCGATGAGATTTTGAAGGGCACCAACTCGGTGGATAAGCTCAATGGCTCACGCCTCTTCCTAGAGTCTATCGCCCACTTGCCAGTGAGTGGTGTTATCGCCACCCACGACTTGGAACTATCCAAGATGGAAAACGAGTCCGATCTGGGAAGACGCTTCCACAACTATTGCTTCGAGATCGACTTGGGCTTGGATGTCACCTATACCTATAAGATACAGAGGGGAGTGGCAAAGAACCAAAACGCCACCTTCCTCCTAAAGAAACTCATCGAACAGAACTTACATATAGATAAGGTAGAATGAGGTAACGTATCAAGTAATAGAACTTATACATATATAAACCATATAAAAAACTTAATGACATGAAAAAGAAAAACCTAATGATGTCTTTACTGATGCTGATGCTGGCAGTGTTGCCGACATCTGCTCAGGAGTATCGCAATCCAGTGATACCGGGCTATCATCCCGACCCTTCGGTATGCAGGGTGGGAGATACCTTCTATCTCGTCAACTCCTCGTTCCAGTATTTCCCTGGAGTACCTGTCTTTCAGAGCCAGGATATGGTGCATTGGCAGCAGATAGGCAATGTGCTCGACCGCGACAGTCAGTTGCCTTTGAAGGGTGCTAGCTCTTGGCTCGGCATTTATGCCCCGACCATTCGTTATCATGAGGGTACCTATTATATGATTACCACCAATGTGGGCAATGGCGGCAACTTCATGGTGACTGCCACCGACCCACGTGGTCCTTGGAGCGAACCGATGTGGCTCAAGCAGCAAGGCATCGACCCTTCGCTCTACTTCGAGGATGGCAAGTGCTATATGGTGAGCAATCCAGGCGATGCTATTTGGCTTTGTGAAATCAATCCGAAGACCGGCGAACAGCTCACTGAGAGCAAGAAGTTGTGGCAAGGTGATGGAGGCAGATACCCAGAGGGACCACATATCTATAAGAAGGATGGCTATTATTATCTCCTAATCTCGGAGGGTGGAACCGAACTGGCGCATCATCTCACGATCGCTCGCAGCAAGAACATCGAAGGACCTTATGAGAGCAACCCTGCCAACCCTATCTTGACCAACTGTAGCCGTCTGGGCGAGTCCTTGCAGATACAGGGCACTGGTCATGGCGACTTCGTGCAAGCCACTGATGGCTCTTGGTGGATAGTCTTCTTGGCTTATCGCAACTATGGCGGTTCCTATCACCATCTGGGACGTGAGACTTATCTCGCTCCGGTGGAGTGGAAGGAAGGTGAGTGGCCTGTCGTGAATGGAGCCATGCCTATCGACACCTTGGTGAAGGCGAACACATTGCCTGCTGTTCCTCTGGAGAAACATCTCGATGCCGACAAGAACTTCGCACCAACCACAGGCAAGGCTGAGTGGATGTATATCCAGAATCCTATCTCCAGCAACTACGAACGCCTAGGCTCCGGTAGCAAGCGCATCATCCGTCTGCATCCTCACGGTACTTTGACGGAAAACAATCAACCTACCTTCTTGGGACGCCGACAGGAAAGTGCCAACATGGTCTTGGAGACAGAGGTCACTTCTATGGGAGAGGCTGAGGCGGGTCTCACCATCTATCAAATCAATGACGGACATCTTGACTTCGTGGTATCCAAAAACAAGGTTGCCGTCAAGTGCAAGTTGAAGAGCATCGACTACGAGGTGAAGAGTGTGTTACGCACCAATCAGAAGAAGGCGGTCAAATTGCTTGTTCGCAGCAATGGCGAGATGTATTATTTTGATTACTCTCTCGATGGAAAGAACTTCCAAGAACTATGTGCCGTCAACTGCAGTTTGATGAGTACAGAAGTGGCTGGTGGCTTTACTGGCGTAACGCTAGGTATGTTTGCAGAAGGCAAGGCAGGCTATGCCGACTTCGGCTATTTCCATTATGATGAAAAATAGACGGCAAAACTCCTCGGTATAAAATATTTTTGAGGATTGTGCGTTATTCTTGATAGAATGGTCATAAACATGAACGAATAATCATTAACACAAAAGTAAGTAAATTATGAAAAAGTATTTAGCGGAGTTAGCCGGCACGATGGTGCTCGTACTACTGGGCTGCGGTGCAGCAGTCAGCTTGGGTTGCGACAATGACGCTCCTGCAATAGTAGTGGGTACAGCGATGACTTTCGGTCTTGCTGTGGTAGCAATGGCTTACACCATTGGCGGTATCTCTGGATGCCACATCAATCCAGCTATCAACTATGTCATCTATCAGTGCATCGGTGGTGCGTTGGCTGCTGGCGTTTGGAAAGTTATTGAACCAGAAAATAAGAAGTAATGTCAAGTCAACAAAATAAGATAACAGACAGAAAGTATCTCGTACCTTTTGTTTTAATCACGTTGCTCTTCTTCTTGTGGGGCTTCGCTCGTGCCATTCTGGATGTGCTCAACAAGCACTTCCAGAATGCTTTGCATATCAGTATCACCCATTCCTCGCTCATCCAGGTAACCACTTATCTCGGTTACTTCCTGATGGCGATTCCTGCGGGTATCTTTATCAATCGTTATGGCTATCGTCGTGGTGTCGTCTTCGGACTGATTCTCTTCGGTGCAGGTTCGTTGATGTTTATTCCAGGAGCAGCGATGGGCAGTTTCTATGCCTTCCTCTTGTGCCTCTTCATCATCGGTTGTGGCTTGGTGTTCCTGGAGACGGCAGCCAATCCGTATGTCACCGAGTTGGGTGCCAAGGAGACGGCAACCAGTCGCTTAAACCTTTCTCAGTCGTTCAATGGCTTGGGTAGCCTCTTCGCTACCTTCTGCATCGGTCAGTTCCTCTTCAATAATACCGATGAGGGTGGCAATGTGGCTGTGCCTTATACGATACTCGGCATCTTAGTGCTCGTGATAGCCTTGGTGTTCTCACGTGTCCACTTGCCAGAAATCAAGCATGAGGAGACGGAAGAAGACCAGGCGGATGGTTCCAACATCGGCAAACTCTTCAAGCATCATGGTATGTTTGTCTTCGGACTCTTGGCACTCTTGTGCTATGAGATAGCGGAGATTTCCATCAATTCCTACTTCATCAATTTCGTAACGGGCATGCACTGGATGACCGACCGCACGGCTTCCTTGGTCTTGACCGTAGCCTTGGCTTTCTTCATGGTGGGTCGCTTCCTCGGCAGTTGGGTGATGCGCTATATCAAGGCGACGACGGCATTGTTCATCTGTGCCATCGGTAGCGTGGTGTGCATCGGCTTGGTATTGTGCGACTTGGGCAAGGCTTCGCTGATAGCCCTGATAGCCAACTATCTCTTCGAGGCAATCATGTTCCCTACGATTTTTGCCATTGCCCTTACGGGATTGGGCAACCTCACGAAGTCGGCTTCCTCTCTCTTGATGATGACGCCGATAGGTGGCTGCGGCTTCTTGCTGATGGGATTGATAGCCGACCGCACCCATGTGGTCTTGCCATTCGTGGTGCCGTTTGTCAGTTTCTTCATCGTATTGGCGTTTGCAGCCCGTGAGTACTATCTTGCTCGTAAGCAGTAATACCTATAAAGTACTGTGTTTTGCTATCTGTATTTTGCAAAACACCAAAACTTAGTAGCTAAACGAGTGCGAATTAACTTTTTTAACTCGATTGTTATACGAAAAAGCAATCTTACATTTTGTCGTATCAAAAGAAAAAAGTAAATTTGCACTCGTTTAAGGGGATGTGCATCTAGATGCGCCTCTCTTTCAAATGAAGATGAATGTTTCATTAAAACAATAAAATTAAAATTATTATGGCAGTAGATTACAAGAAAATCGGTCTTGTGAACACTAAAGATATGTTCGCAAGAGCTATCAAAGGTGGTTGGGCAGTTCCTGCTTTCAACTTCAACAACTTGGAGCAGATGCAGGCTATCATCCAGGCTTCTTCTAACTTGAAGTCACCAGTTATCCTTCAGGTTTCTAAGGGTGCTCGTAAGTATGCTAACCCTACATTGCTCCGCTACTTGGCTGAGGGTGCTGTAGAGTACGCTAAGGAGTTGGGTTGCAACCACCCAGAGATCGTTCTTCACCTCGATCACGGTGATAGCTTCGAGACATGTAAGAGCTGTG
>ENA-OPCK01000528-OPCK01000528.1-human-gut-metagenome-genome-assembly--contig:-NODE-528-length-19804-cov-32.000658_pt1 | contig 19804 bp, 20 predicted proteins | sample MGYA00241249_ERZ501478 | MGnify/ENA primary metagenome ERZ501478 (study PRJEB25962, sample SAMEA2042629) | human gut metagenome | biome: human gut; feature: human-associated habitat; material: faeces...
TACAGTATCGTGAGTTTGTAGATAGCAAAGGGGAGTTTGCCATCATCAAGCTGCCTGATGGAAAGATGACGGTGGTGAACCGACAAGGCGAACAGGTCTTGGAGCCAGGCAACTATTATGACATGAAGTTCTTGCAAGGTAATATCTTATCCTATCGACCTCGCAGAAAGACTGTATGTTACTACGACCTCTTGGCGAGAGTTGTCATAGACGAGGACATTCATGCGAAAGATGCTCCCCAGGTAATCACCATCAATAAATGGGAGTTCGTCGAATATAATGGTCTCTTCAGATCTCGTACCTACGAGTACTTTGCTTTACCTTTTCGCCCTTCCCAATATGACCTATGGAATTATGGATATTATTTGATCTACAACTTTAAACGCTCTACAGCCAGTGGTTGTCAGGAATGGATATATAAAGAGGAGGATGGCGGCTCTATGCGAATGCATAAAGAAAACAGTGAAAAGGTTTGTTTTTTACGTGGCGACCATACTCATGTATATTGGCTATGTGCCGACCTATACGACAGTGGCATAGTGGTCATGGACAGCCATGAGGATTATTACTTCGTTGACTCCAGCTTGAAAAAGACCTATATAGGTTGCAATCAACCCAAAACAGAAAGCGAGAATTTGATGGTTGCGATGCCTCGGCTTGGCAAGCAAGTTTATGACATGGAAATGAAGCGCAGGAAAAAGCAAGAGGAACAGGAGTTATTGCTGATGCAAGAGAAGTCGGAGGCAGGGCATGTAGAATTATATCAAGCAGGAAAGAAATGGGGTGTGAAGGTAGATGGTAAAGTTATCGTGCCACCTCTCTACCATAGTATAGCGCAACCAGTCGGTGCCTATTGCGCCTTTGAACAGATTCCCAGACATTGGGGTGTTATGACAGTAAAAGGCAAGGTGATAGTTGATGCCAAATATGAGAAGGTGGAGATTCGTGATGGGGGGATCGCTGTGGTAACTGATATTACGGGGAAAACACAGACCATCCATCTGAAATAATCTACTATATGAGAATGGAATGCTATTAAGGAGGAAATCAAGTTCATTGCCTTCATGGTCTTCTAGTTGTCCTCTGCATAACAATCAAGCAAGCTTGTTGTTCTAAGTGTTTACGTATCGTTTGCGTTAAAATAATGCAAGAAGTTTGGCGATGTGAGGGGGATCATGTATCTTTACGTATTCAAAAAGACTTTAAACGTTTAAAAGGAGAAGATTATGCAACAAATATTAGTAACGGTAGATTCAAGCCATTCTCTGCAAAACATTCCTCTCATGTCAAGGATGAATTTATAGAATTCTTGAAAAAAAACTTATAAGACGTTGTCATTTAAACTGTGTAATGCTTTTGCCCTATACGGGCTGGGACTGCCGGGGTGGTATGGGAGTACGACTTCTGCTGCAATAGATGTACTGCATAAGACTTTAGGACTATCAGTACATCGGTATCATTTAGGTGATACAGCCGATATCTTTTCTGTGATATTATCAACTAGAATAAGTTTATTTGTTGTTTGTTCTATATTGGTATCAAGTAATCTCTTTTTTTTATAATAGGGGCACGTAAAAAGGTAAAAGAGCGCTATGATCACAAAGGTATTGCAAAATAGTGAATTGTATTTCACTTACTCTAATTTTGTATTTTGTGGGTGTAAGTGATTTAAAAAGGTTCCATTAGGAATGTGGATGTCTAGTGGAACCTGATGAGAGGGTATCATACCATACTCAATGTCTCTGCGATCTTCATTCCAGGTATGGGAGAATCTCCAGTGGAGAACTAATTGCTTGGTCGTATGCGGTGCCAAGCAGCATACTTCTTTCCTTAGTTCCCCAAAGGCATGCAATGGCTTTTATGCCTGCTTTTTTAGCTGCAATCATGTCTATTGCCCTATCTCCAAAGCTCAGAACATCTTCCGCTTTCTCATTCATCAACTCCAATGCCTTTAGCATAGGGGCTGGATGAGGTTTGATGGGATGGGCGTCATGGTAGCCAACGATGAATCTTGCTGGAATCTGGTAGTGGCTAACGATTCTTTCCACATAGGGACGTGGTGAGGTGCTGACTATTGCCATCTTGATTCCTTGTGCTTTTATCTTGTCTAGGACTTCTTGGATTCCTGCATACATGGAGGTATATGGGATTAGCCCATATGCCTCGTGCCAGTTTCTCATCTTTCTGGCATTTTCCAGTATTGTGGTATCTACAAGGGTCAAGTCCAGATCAAAAATCACTCCTTTTATCATATGCTAGAATAATGAATCCTTGATTTTGGGTTTGTTGTTCTTCTCTACTGATTCTCTGATGACGGCAAGGGCATCTTCTAATGAATCTGATGTCAGGGCGTGTGCTTTTCCATCTTCCAGGAACTTCTTGTTGCCTTCTGCTTTTCCGCCTACCTGTCCATCCATGTTCTTGTATTTGATCATGAAGAGTGGCTTTCGGGCTTTGAGGGTGGCATTTACGGCATGCATGGTTCCTCCTCTAAGACCTGTCTGGATGACGATGGTAGCGTATGAGAGTCCTGCCTGCAGTCTGTCACGCTCCACCAGGGTATAGCGGTTGCCTCTTTGTCCTACCGGATACTCTGAGAGCAGCAGTCCTCCGCTTTCCACTATGTTCTTGGCCAGTTCCAGGTTCTCTTTAGGGTAGATGGATTCCCAATCCAAGCCGTTGGCTAGGAATGCCGTGGTGGCTCCCTTCACGTTCAATGCTCCCTGGTGACCGGTAGTGTCACATCCTATGGCAAGACCTGATACGATGTTGAAACCCTGTTCTGCGAACTTTTCTGCGAAGTAGATTCCTGCCTGGGTTCCTGCTTCTGTTGGTTCTCTTGTACCGATGATGGCGATGCCCGGCATTTGGAGTGCTTTGATGTCGCCTCTGTAGAACAGAATCAATGGAGCGTCAGCATTGCCATCTTCATTGATGGTCTCACGCAGGATTTGAGGGAAGGCTTCTTCGTAATAGGAGATGATGCCTACACCTTCTCTCTCTGCATCGTTGATGATGGTCAGTGCCTTTCTGTTGGCTTCCTGGAGATCAGTGGCAGAGTACTTTTCGAACTTCTTGCCCTTAAGTGTTGGCCAGAAGTGGCATAGGTCCTCGATGGTTTGCACTTGGGATGGAGCAACCTCGGCTATGGAGAGAACGGTTTTGTTTCCACACCCTTTGAGGTTTTTCAATGTCAAAATGAGTTCTGTATTGAGTGCCATATTTCTTTATGTTCTATTTCTTTTTTATTATTTCTGTTATGCAGCTGCACGTTCTGTTTGTACTAGTCGATGTTCCAATAGGCATCAGGATCGCCGTCGAAAACGTCGTCTATGTCCTGGTCGCTCCAACCTTCTACGTCTTGGGCGTATGAACCGTTGTAGTTGTCGTATGTCTCTTCCTCCTCGTAGTAGTCTGATGGATCGTAGTAGTCTTCCGAATCGTAATCGTCCGTCGGATCATAGTAAGGATGGTAATCTGGGTTGAAGGTCTTTGCCAGGAACAATCCTGTTACGCTTGCTGCCCCCATGGTTTCCAGCTTTTCTGCAACCATTTGGAAGGTTCTTCCTCTGGTGATGATATCATCAATGACGATGATTTTCTTTCCTGCGATGTCACTGGCGTTGAAGCCGAAGCCTTCGATTGGGTTGCCGGTTTTTCCTGTGAGGTGACCAGCTTCATGGTCGTGCTCATTGTAGATGGCATTGATTGCTACCTCGTAGCCGGCTTCCTGGATTGCTTCTGCAAGCTTTTTGTAGCGGGTTTGTGTCTTGCTCTTGGTGGATGCAGGGATGAAGCAGATGGCCCAACCTGTCTTCTCTCCATTTGTTATTTCCTGGATCTTGTTCAGGAATCCACTCTTAACTTCGTCGTTGAGGTAGCCGTCTTTGAAGTTATAGCAAGTCTGACGGTCTGCCAACTGCTGGGCATTTGCCTGGTATCTCACTGGGAGATATTCTTTGAGATATTGATAATTGTTCATTTTGATTGTATTTTGTATTTTATGTTTTTGTTTATTGTTATTTTCTATGGATGGTCTTTGCCAGGAATAGGCCGATGACTGATTTTGCGCCTAGTTCTGTAAGCTTTAGACTTGTCTTGGTGAAGTTGGCTCCCGTGGTGATGATGTCACCTATCAGGATGATGTCTTTTCCCTCGATTTGCTCCTTGTTGAAGAGGAAGTCCTCTGCTGGATCTGTTTTTCCGGTAGCCATGTGCTGAGTGATTAGTTCTGGCTTTGGCAGGATGGTGTGGTAGTCACTTGGTATGCCTGTTTCTGACTCGATGGCAGTTGCCAGTTGTGAGTAGCGGAGGGCTGTCTTGTCTGCAGTGATGGCCGGTATGAAACAGACTCTCAGCTTCACGTCCTTGCGTTCTTCCTTGAGTTGCTTGATTGCATCGGTGAACTTATTCTTCAGTTCCCGTGAGCATCTTCCCCTCTTGAAGTTGCTCACAATCCTGCGATTTTTTTCTTCCTCTAGCGTTGGAGGGTATCTCAAAGGGAGATATTCCATGAGGTTTACGTACTCCAGGTTATTGGTAGCCTGTACTGTTGATGCAGCATCCTCTGTCATTGGGATGGCGTTCATTTTGAGTTCTTTTGTCATGATCTTTATATGTTTTAACGTTTATTCTCTTGTTCTCTCTGAAGGGCTATGCTGAATGTCTTACCCAGTCAGGATTGATTGTTTTGGCGAGGAAGAGTCCCTTTACCATGTTGGCACCATTGTTGATGAGTTTGTTGGTTGTGTGCACGTATGTCATGCCTCTTGTGATGACGTCATCTATGAGGATGATGTTCTTGCCGGCAACGTCGCTTGTCTTGATGTTGAAGTTCTCTGCCGGGTTTGTCTTCTTGCCTGTGATGTGGCCTGATTCCTGGTCCTGGATTGGCAGGATGGTATGGTAGTCGCAGGCAATTCCGTTTCCTTCTCGATGAAGGTTGCAAGCTTTTGGTAGCGGCAAGCTGTCTTGTGGTGGGTGGATGCTGGTATGAAGCATACTCTCCAGTTGTAGCCACCTATTTCGTTTTTTATTTCCTTGATGCATTCTACGATTGTGTTCATCAAGCTAAGGCTGCAGTAGCCGTTTTTGAAGTCGTAGATGACTTCTCTGTCATTCTCTTGTTTCATTGTAGCGGAGTATCTCTTTGGGATGTATTCCATGAGGTAGCGATATTCGTAATTCATATTCTTAAATTTTAATGGGTTTAACTTCTTGTTCCTGTTTTCGTATGCAAAAGTACTGTGGGAGTTTGAAATGGTATTTCACTCACTCAATTTTCCCTTTTTTGCTACTTTCTTTTGTTTTATGCCATTTTTATGAATGGATACAACTGTGTCGCTAACAACTTAACCATAGCGGCTTTGGTTTTTCTGGGTGCAAAGGTAGGGGAACATCGTGAAATGATATTTCACTGGCTCATTTTTCCTGTTTTTTGTTGTTTAGGGTGCATAGAATACCTTATTATTATATATGTGAGGAATAGTTTTTTGTAGTTTGATTTGTTGTTTTATGATATTGTGATGGTGTAGTTTACTTTTATGCTGAAGAGTGCTTTTTGGGTTAACTTTTTGATTTATTATTAACAAAACTAAATTATGAGGTCTAAAAGGCCTAAATATTTAAGAATAATTGGCTTGCATATCTCAGAAAAAAGTCGTACCTTTGCACACGCTAAGGAATAGTTAATTTTCGGTTAAGAAAGTCAATATTTGTTTAGTAAAGTTCTTTAACTTACTGATAATCAGTATAATCTTATAAGGTCGAGTACGAGACGATAGTCCACTACAATAAGGATTAAGACACTTTTTTAGGTTGCCTAAAATTAGCATCAGATATATGTACGAGACCATTGTCCACAACAACAAGGATTAAGACATGTTGAATAGTATGTCAAAAAGAGGGAATGCCGAAGTATGAGACCATTGTCCACTACAATAAGGATTAATTTGAACTGCCGACGTGCTAAAGACTTGTGGACAGTTCAACGTGCTTTTTTCTTAGAGATACTTTTTAAGGGGGGACTGAAATAGATTTCTTTTAAAGAAATGGCCTCATTTTCATGTATTTTGAGGAATTATCAGTAAAATTTCTAACGAAAAGTTGGTATTCTATTATATTTTTAATACTTTTGTACCTTTGTATAAAAGTGCTTAAACTTATAATAATGAATAGCTATATTTTCAATGAATGGTTAAACAGGCGAAATGTTCTGGTAATCCCTTTGCTCTGGGTTGGTGCTGCTTTGACATCTGCTCAGGTTGGGCTTAACTGCTTGTACTCTTTTCTTCTTATGGTGTTGGCTGTTTATGTGGCTAGCAAGGATGGTATTTGGCTTAAGTCAGATAATTCTGAAGTGAGGAACTTGTTTCAGGTAGCTATGTATTCTACGTTTGACAAGAAAGATTAAACAGTTTTATATGGGACTTTTACTGTTAACTATGTGAGTTTCTTTGATGGTTTTTATGTCAAGAAATTCACGAACAATGAAATATAAAAAAGAATTATGTATACTATTGATACATCGATATACAGATTATTAGGCGATAAGCTGATAACAACGTTTACTTACAACAAACTGTGGGCTCTTTCACTGTTCACTGTTGGAGACCTTCAGGCTATGGGGATAAAAAAGTTGTGGGCAATACCAGGGATAGGATTGAAGGTTATCAATGATGTAGAGCATGTTTTTGCTACTATTAATTCTCAAGATCCTCTTTTGGAGATTAAGCAATTTTGTGGTGATGAAATCATGCAAAAGATGGTCATCTGTTATGCTCATTTATGTGAGAATGCTGAAGATAGCAAGGAATTTCAGGCAATATTCCCTTCTTCGTTAGATATACTGAAGTTCATTTGTATGAAGGGATCTCACTTAATGTCGATGGTGGATAATTATCCTAGGGCAGCTTCATGCCTATATGTTTTCTTACTTTGTCTGGAATATTTGATGCATGATCTTCATAACGAGTTTAGTTTTTATGTTCATGATAATGCTAAGCATTATATGCATAAGGTGGGTAAAGATGCATTGGGAACGTTACTTTATTCTCGTCTTTCTAATAAGAACAGGTTCTTGTTGGAATTGCATTATGCTGTCTTTAAAAAGAACTTTAAGGTGATAGATGATGTCCAGATATTTCCTTTTGTAGAAGATAGATTGACATATGAAGTTGACATGTTCCAATCATGGACATATCATAGCTTTGATAAATTTGATCGTTTTGGTATTGAATATAAACTTAAACATTCCTTGAACGATCATTATCCGTTGTCTTTGCTTGATTTTCTTGTAGAGGCATATACATCCATAGACTTTGAACATACCTGTTTATGCACAATAGGATTGTTTCCATTCATGACGGATAAAAAGGTATCCTTTGTGATTGATTTTCATCGGGCAAATGGTTATTATCCGATGTTCACTCTTTTTACGGATTATCTTAATAGTGGAATGTTTAATGAAAGAAGGTGTTTTTTCTTAGAATATAGAGGAATCGGGACAGAAAGAAGAACTCTTCAGGAGTTGATGAAAGCCTACAATATAAAATCATATAAACTTAAGAAGTATCTTTTTTTCCCTATAGGGGAGAATACTGAACCAATTACACAGGATGAACATTGGAAATATTACGACTTTTTGTATGAAATGCCGTTTATTGGATTCTATTCGCCTATTTGTAAGAATATCTTGGAAAAAGAGCATTTGCAGGATGTCATTGGGCTGATGGAACTGGTATTTTTGAGAAATTCTTGCTATCCTTTAAATAAGCAGTTTCGAAAGTACAATTATCAAGATAGATTTATATTGGTTAATGCATGTCTGTTTGATACAAAAGAAATAGCCAAGCTGGTTGAGAAGATGAAAGAACTGTTGGCTACCACTCGTTTCAAGGATGAGCATTATCAGGCTAGTATGTTTTTAAAGGAGTTGGATATTCAGAAATTAGGTGGTAAGGAGCATTTCATTTCTTTCTTTACTTATCTGATGTTGGATATCTTTGGTTTGGAAGTGGATAGTGAAGGTGGTTTTGTGGCTGAAAGAAACAAAATCTCCGTTACTTATGAGCTACTGGATATACTGAAAGAAAGAGGCAAACCAATGAGAGCGGAGGAAATTAGAGACATTTTTCTAAGAAGGTGTCCTACTTATCGTCATCTTACGGTTAATACCATCCGCGTTTATTTGCTTAAAATGAAGGAAGTGAAATCCATTGGACTGTCAGGCTACTATGGCTTGTCATCTTGGGAGCATATCTATTGGGGGACGATGGTAGACAAAATTTATGAGGTGTTGTCTCTGGCCGGTAAGCCATTGTCGCTTATGGAAATATATCAGCAAGTGAAGGTGTTTTTCCCAAATTCGACGAAATCGTCCATTGAAGCTAGCATGAGACTGGATGCAAGGCATCGGTTTAAATATGACGTAGAGGGGCACGTATATTTTTTGGTAGATCATTCTACTTAACTTCTCATTACTGTAAAGTAATGATACCATCGGCCATTATAACAAGGGATGATTCCTGTTCGATAGTTCCACTATAGCTTAATGTCGATGGTGTTTTTCTTTTAAATGTAGAGATAAATTGATATAATCCAAAAGGAATATCAAATATTACAAAAGATTAACGCTTCAATGTGTTGGGATTTCAATGGAAAAATATAACTTTGCAATTGCGAACGTTGGATTGAGGGAGAGGGTCATAGCTACGTTCTCATTTTTACCGCCAATGTTTTGCATGGCAGTTGGATATTCGCAATGAATGAGATTGCGCAGAAATGCCAACTGCATAAAAGAAAGGTTTGGAGCGACAGCACCTGCTCCAACGAAAGGCAGCCTAGGGGGTACGATGGTAGCTGCGCCTTTCTACCTTTGGTTTGTGAAAGAGCTTTGTCACTTCTCAATTAAGTAGGTGTAGTGTTCATACTCTTACATCTGGCCAAAGGTTTTTTCTTTTTTACTTGCTTGAGGTTCTTGAAGGGTTCTGCTTTGGCACAATTATGGGGAGTTCTTTCGTTTTAGGTATGCTTGCTTACGAGCAGTCCATTCTGTAGGGTACACCTAATTGGGGCATACCTTAAGAATAGATCTTACCAGTTCTTAGATAATTGAATTGTAGCGTGATGATAGTTTGCTTTGTATTCTGGGTACTGTATGGTTTTTACTGAACATTTGCGACAAAATTATAAATAAAATATTTGCCTAACCACAGGATATCTCAGTTCTCTGTATTTTGTGGAACGATTTCTTCACGCAGCCTGTTATGAACTGTGAAAAAATCATTCAATAGCGCCATTAGGTATTCTTTCACATGAGGGATTTCCTTGGTCAGAATGCACTGGCGTTTGGAATGGAGAACAAATTTCTGTCCTTCTTCTTCTATGGTATAAAAAATAGTTGTTCCACACCAGCTGTTGATAGTGTTAATTGCCTTACGTACATTGGACATTTGTTCTAGATCATCCAATGGAACAATATACCACCTTGGATCCCAAATATCAATGAAGAAACTCTCGTTGGTGGCATCAATGATGAAATGTTCTCCCTGATACTGAAAATATAAGCGGTTTTCGTCCTTTTCTTCAACAGATACCTCACAGTTTAACTGCTTCAGTAGCTCTATGCACAAATCCTTGGTGTGTGGAGGTTCTTCCTGCTTTTCTTCCTGCTGTATGTCTGCAGAAGCCTCAGGTTGTGTACCACTGTCTGTCTCTTGTTCTGTAGGCTTTGCTTTTCTTTGCGTAAAGAAGTAAGTACAAGCTATAATCACAATTGTTGAAATAATAGTCTCCATATGCATTGTTTTTATTTGATGTTCTTTTCCAATAACTCTGCTATCTTTCTGAAAGTTCGTCCTGCCATGTTTCCTCCAGGAGCTGGTGTCCCTGATCTCTTATAGCTGACGAATACCGTGTATTTCGGTTTCTCGATAGGGAAGTAGCCGCAGAAGTCTGCATAGATGCCATCTTTCGTATGGATACTTCCTGAGATGCCAGCCACATTGACCATCTTTGTTTCTGCCTTCTTGCCCAAGCCGTTTGTGACGAAGAATCTAAGTGCTTTCTGCATCGATTCAATATTCTTCTTCTTGGCTATCATAGAGTCAACCACGATGGCGGAACCTTCCTGCATTTTTGGACTAACCATCTTTCCTCCATTGGCAATGGCATTGAAGAAGCTCACCATGCTGGTTGGTCTTCTATGATGGAAGCCTAGAGCATAAACAGGCCAGGAACCTTTGTAAGTAGAATCCTTCTCCAATCCCATTTGCTGTAGCTTTTGCAAGAAAACATCTTTATTTTGCTAAGCCACATCTACAGCCTTGTCAATGGCAATACTGGAATTGTATGCCAGCCCCTGCAGAAGCGTAAGTTCTCCATATCCACCTTTTCGCCAGTTATGGTCATAGATGGTATCCTGTCCGATAACATCAATACCGGCATAAGTATGAAACATATCGTCCAGCGTAACTTTTCCGGTTTCCAGAGCTGCAAGCAGGGATGCCCCTCTGAAAAGGAAAGTTTCACGGGATTTGGAGAGTAGGGTGGTGTCTTCTACTACTTTCCCTTTATCTTCCTTCCATCCTACTACTGCCCGGAGATTACCTGTGGAGGTCTCCATGACGATTACCATACCTTCTTGAGCCGCAAACTCCTTCATATCCTGCTTTACAATGCTGTCAACAGAGTTCTGTAACTGTGTATTGACAGTACTTTCTGAAACTTGTTTAGCAGTGCAAGCAGTGAATACTGTTACGATAAGCATTATGAATGCAGCAAAAAATATTTTTTTCATTATATCACATTTTTATGATTGTTACTACCATTTTCTTTTTTTGTTACAACTTTACATATCCTGGTCTTATTGTTTAAAATAACCAATGTTCTCTGATAAGGACTCTTCTAAAAGGATTGTCTTTATTATTACATTGTGCATTAAATAATAGCATACAAGAGCGAAATTTGATGACATCATTTCCAAATACTTCATACGCTAAAACGTCCAAGAGTTACCTTTGTCATTATTTTATTTTTAAAAGAAAACATCCAAAACTTCCTCAAACACATCATTCGGACTTACTCTATTGAAGAGATTCATAGAGGTGTTGAGCTTCATCACGTCAACTCCGCTTCCCATGATGTATTCGATGTCCTTACCCTTGTGAAGCAGGAGCGCCTTGCAGCATTCACGGAGTCTTTCACCCAGAATCTCATGTTCAATATAGGCTCTGGCCTCACCCTCGCCATCCAAGCCATAGTAGTTTGCGTTGTAGCTATGACCGAGTCCTTTCTGCTGTGGAAAGATATACCATATCCAATGGCTTTGCTTTCGTCCTTCCTTCAGTTCTCTCAAAGCCTGGTTATAGGCAAACTCCTGAGCATCCAGGAAACGTAAGAGATCATTGTGTGGCTGCTGAACCTTAGGCCATCCGATGATGTCCCAGAACTCAGAAGGAAGGCACACATTCTCTAGATCGTAGCATCTTTCAAACAGAGGAGCCATTTCTTCTGGAGAATATCCGGCGATACCGCAACCAATCAATGTCACAAAGAATGTATTGTCAGGGTGATTCTTGGCAAACTCGATGAATTCATCCACATCCTTTTTCATAGCTTCCATACCACTCATTGAATCGATGGCGTAACTCATTCCCTGCAAACCATGTCCCTGTCCTCTGATGGCACCGAACTTCTCCAGGGCTGTCTTTGCCGCACCACCATCATGATGTCCCATGGCGTTGGAGCCGAATACAAAGATTTCACCGGCGGCAAGACGGCTGATGAGATGAGGGGTAACACGAGTTTCTGGATTATTCGGTGACTTATCCAGTTTCGCAAGCTCCTCTGCTTCCACTACAGGAACCATCTTCTGCCATTCCTCCAGGAACTCTTTCATGTCGTATTTTAAGTTCTGAAGTTCAGAAGGCTTATATACGCCACTTTTTGCCACGTATTCTGCCACCTTTTTCTTCACCGTTGCCTCTGTCTTGAACTTTGCCATTTCCTTTGGATTCAACTTAAAGATAAACGACTTATAGGTCTTCTTACCGTTGACCATTTCAAACTTGATAACTGAAATCTTTATTTCCTTACTCATTTTTATTATCTTTTAGTTATCTATTAATGCCACTATCCCTTGAAAGGTAAACATGGCAGATTATTCTCTCCAGTTTATGAACTATGTTACTTCTGAGAGTTAGAGACATAAATTCGTTTTGGGTATTTACCAAGTACGAACAATGTAACCGGGCAAATCCAAACCTCCTTTGTGAATCCCTCTAAATTGGAAACCTTGTAGGTAGCACCACCAAAGATTCTGTAATATTGTCTGGTAAGACAGATAGCAGTAGATTCTTTCTGTTCGTAAGATACACAGACAGTGACCAATCTAGACTTGAAAGTCTCCAACAGATGGTTAGCTCCAGCAACCATCTGCAAGTTATGATGGTGACCAACCCAAGGCATTTTAATATACCAAAGGTTATCACTCTCTTTTTCGAAAGTAAGAACATACTGACGAGTTCTCAAAGACTTCACCATAGCCTTTACTGAAGTGGCAAACAATTTAAAATAATTCATTTTCTTATTCTTTGTTTCTGTCTAATTGTTAATCATCTATATGAAGAGTTGGTCAAGTCACATAGATTCTGTAACTTTTAAATTACAGAACTACTGTATTTATGAATACAGTGCTTGATCTATATATGGACATCTTTAATGATGTAGTTGTTTTTTCTGTTGCAAAGGTAGCAAAATGTTTCGAGAAAATACTATTTGAGGTGATAATTTTATTCTTGGTATTCCAAAAAGGTAAATATCACCCCAATTAAGAGGTATTGCTCGTATGTCGAGCGGACTTATTGCAACGCATTCGGCTTGAATCAAACGCATAGGTTGGCTCCAGCTTTTTGTATCACTTGCCAAGCCCTTTTTGGTGAACATGGAAGATGGCTATAGTCACTGATTCCTGTTACATTGGCAACGCTGGCAAGAAGACTCCACATATTTCTCTTTGTTCTTTTTCATTGCTTAGCAACAAGTCTGCATTTGGGGAATCATGGAATCTATCGCCGGATGATTCTGAAAGTTCGATTTGTGCCCGATATGCCACTTGTTGCAGTAGTTGCATTTGTAGGCTGTTATCTCCCTGGAATCATATGGGTGATTAATCTTCCATTGGGCTATAGCCTTTTGTGCAGATTCTTCGTTTTTGTACCCCATCTTCTTTTTGAGGACTAATTCATTGGTGATAGGATCTTTCTTCCATTTCCAGTGGGTGGACTCGCCTCTTCTTGTGTTTTTTGCCTTTTCCTTCTGTCCGATGTTGTACAGTTGGAAGGCAGTGGCTCTGTCCATCCAGTACTTCTCTCTGTTGCTGGTCTTATAGCCTTCATCCTTCTTGTGCATCCGGTGATAGGCCTGGCACATTCTCTTCTCCACGATGCGTCTTACCTTTTTGGAGTCATGTGGAGCTTCCGTCTCAATGTCGAAGTTACGGAGCAGCATTCCTTTCTTGAACTTGAGCTTCTCCTTGAAGATTTTTTCTGTCTCCTTCTTGAAGCGTACATCCTGGCCATTCAGGACAACTCTGTTTCCATCCATTTTCACTAGCATGGTTGTGAGGTCTTTCTCTTTTGCTGCTTCCATGTTCATGAGTTTCTGGATGGCATTGAGTACGCTCTTGACGTTGAAGTTCACTCCGATGATGCTGTCTCTGATGTACTTGATCAGGTAGTACTCTTCTATTGTACAGTCATTGTTATGTAGGTACCATCCCAATGTTGCCAGATTCTCAGAGTAATTCCAGCAGTCAATCTTTTGGAAGCGGATGAGGGAAGATTCCCAACTAGTTAAAATGTTCTTGATCATTGTATTCATAGTCTTTATTCTTTTTGTTGTGCTCCTAACTTTAACCATAGGTGCTTTGGTTTTCTGGGTGCAAAGGTAAGGGTATATAGTGAAAAGATATTTCACTGGCTCATTTTTCTTGTTTTTTGTTGTTTTTGTATACTTTCTATACCTTAGTTATATGCAGGACTCATGCATTTTATTTCTTGGACTTTTTAGTTTTTGAGTTGGATAAATATGGGGTTTCGGACCTTGGGTAAAGTTTCTGAATAGTAAATTTTGAGTAAGTTTTTCATGCTCTTCGTGGTGACTGGCTTATTGATTAGCGTTTCTTTTAGTTGATTGTTGAATTTGTACTCTATCGCGAAGAGCGTACAATGGTTAATGGAGCTTAATTTTTGGGCAGAAAATGGCTAAATATTTAAGGATAATTGGCTTGCATATCTCAGAAAAAAGTCGTACCTTTGCACCCGCTAAGAAATAGTTAATTTTCGGTTAAGAAAGGTGAATATTTGTTTAGCGGAGTTCTTTAACTTACTGATAATCAGTATAGTCTTATAAGGACGAGTACGAGACCATTGTCCACTACAATAAGGATTAAGACTTGTTAGCATCGATGAAATCAAATTCATCAGTAGGTACGAGACCATTGTCCACTACAATAAGGATTAAGACAAGCATTTGCTCTATCTAAGAAGTCAAACTCCTCAGAGTACGAGACCATTGTCCACTACAATAAGGATTAAGACATTACCATACTAGCTACTAAACTCATAATGATACGTACGAGACCATTGTCCACTACAATAAGGATTAAGACCCCATTAGCCTCGTACTGCTCACCAGCAGAACGTTCGTACGAGACCATTGTCCACTACAATAAGGATTAAGACCAAGATGTTCCTTGCCATTAAAGAATGGCACTAAGCCGTACGAGACCATTGTCCACTACAATAAGGATTAAGACCTCCTATTTTTAATTAATACTTTTATTAGCAGTAGGTACGAGACCATTGTCCACTACAATAAGGATTAAGACTACAGTGCCATCTTTGCTGACTGAAATTTTCATAAGTACGAGACCATTGTCCACTACAATAAGGATTAAGACTGACCACAGGCAAAGAAGCACATTGTTGCTCCAGATGCAGTACGAGACCATTGTCCACTACAATAAGGATTAAGACACCACCGAACACTACGTTGCCGTCTTTGTCTTTGGTGTACGAGACCATTGTCCACTACAATAAGGATTAAGACTGTATCATCAGTGAATTTAAACTTGAGACCTGTGGGTACGAGACCATCTTCCACTACAATAAGGATTAAGACGGGATGGTAAAATCCTGGGCGTTCAACTGTACATTCGTACGAGACCATCTTCCACTACAACAAGGATTAAGACACCAAGGTCGGCTTTTAACATTTTCTCCAGTCCTGTACGAGACCATCGTCCACTACAATAAGGGGTTATCTCTGTTTGATAGTACCTATGTATTTTATTATTGATGGTGTTTTTCTGCTAAATGCATTGGACAATTGATACAATCCAAAAAGGATATTCAAATATTAACAAAAGATTAACGCTTTAATGTTGTTGTGGTTTCAAAGAATGTTGTATCTTTGCAGGAAACAACCACCAAGAGCAGAAAAATCGAGTCTGGCGGCTTCATTATTTGAAGGACTGATGATGGTAATTTCGTCTATCGGTGGTTTACATGTGAAACGTTGGATTGCGGTGGAAGGTCATAGCTACGTTCCTACTTTGTCCACCAATGTTTTGCATGGCAGTTGGATATTGGCCGGAATTGGGCTGACTGAGAAGTGCCAACTGCATTAAAGAAAGGTTGCTCCCAAGTGTGTACGACTAAATGTAGGATATACTTGCATAGTGGCAAACGAGCACTAACCTTGTTGCTTACATCAGCCTTTCTACCTTTGGTTTGGGAAAGAGCTGTGTCACTTCCCAACTAAGTAGGTGTAGTGTTCATATTCTTACATCTGGCCAAAGGTTCATTATTTTTCCACTTGGTTGTGGTTTGGAATGAATCTGGAGTGGGTTGATTTAGTGAGGATTTTTTGTTTTTGATATGCTTGCTTTTGAGCAGTCCATTCTTTAGGGTACACCAAAATGGGGCATACCCTAAGAATAGACCTTATCAGTTCTTAGATAGTTGAATGTATAGTTATGATAGTTTACTTTGTATTTTGGGTTCTGTATGGCTATTACGGAACTCCTGCGACAAAATTATAAGCAAAATCTTGGTTGGTTTGGACTCTCATTGATTGTCAATGATGTTTTTTAATGACTTTTGGCAATTTTGGCACAGTCCGTTTTTCATGTAGAAAGTATTCTTGCCATGGGCATCCTGCATCAGGCACTTCAAATTATCCTTCTTGCAATGCGGCAAACCGCGAGAATGCAGGAATTCATGGATTGTTACTTTCCATAAGTCATCCTTTCGTTTCAATCGGAAGGTTGAAACCACACAGGCGTCACCTGGTCGGAAACTCAATCCCATGATTCCATAGTTGTATTGTCCATGAATAGAAGTAGAGATGTCTCGATGCGTCAAACCTATCGTTACGATTTCATCATTACCTCCATGCTCTTCATGCAACATTTTCAGGATTCCCCCAGCCCAATACCTGTTTCTTGGTTTGTAGAGACATGAGGCAGGTATTTCTTTCTTGTCTCCAACAAATACAGATGCCTCTACCCAAGCCTTTGGTTTCGTATAGAGAATGATACCCAATTGCTTCACGAGTTCTTCTCTCAACTGTTCTGCCTCCTGATGTGAGAAATTTCCCAAAGGCTTTAACTCTATGACATAACCCAATGGAGGATCTGCAGGGAGACTATCTCCCATTCCCTCATTGCCATGACTCTGATTTCCATTGGAACAACCTGCTAAAAACAGGATTGAGATTCCAGCTATAAACAATAATAACTTCTTCATAGAATATTCTTTTTTATTTGTATTTTGCATAAATCAATACCGGTCTTCTCCTAGAAGATTCCTTGTATATCTGCATCACTTTCTCCACGCAGCTTAGCGATTGCTGTTAAAAATGACTTTTTCATATTTCTCTTCATTTTTGTTGTTTTCTTCTTTCTGTTTTTTTTCTTTTCCGAATGAACTTTGATGGAATTTTTCATCTGATTATCAGAGGACAGCCTTTGGGGGACTGTCCTCCTTAGATGTTATGCGGCATTTCTTGTCAGCTTCTTGACCATGTTTACCAGGTCCACTCCTTCTGCAATCATTTTGGCGGAGTCGCATCGGTAGGGGAGTCTGCCACCTTTGCAGATGATAGGATCTCCGTGGTAGTTGATGTCTATGATGAGGATCAGGTCACCATTGTAGTTGTACCAGTTGTATTTGAGGGATGACATGAGCAGGGCATTGTCGTAGGTGTATGACTTGATGAATGGAACCAGCAGGGTATTCTGGAACTGGTCGAGGTTGGCCATCTGTGGATAGTTGGAGGCGATTTCATCCTGGAGTTTGCAAGTCTTATTGGTCTTGTCGTTCACTCCTACGATGAGTTGGCATTGTTTCTGTTCCTCGCTATTGCACATGGCAACGATTGACTCTACGATCTCCTTGAGTTGTGCTCTGTCATCCTTGGTATTGCCCGGTGCATAGAACAGGCTTGCCTTCTTTTCCAGGGTCTGTGACTCTACGAAGTCCAATGGGAAGTCTACCATGGATGTAAGTTTTTCTACCTTTTGCTCCTCTGTCATGTTGATAGCTGAGATTACTTTCAGCGTTTCCAATCTCAGGTCCTCTTGAAGTGAAGGCAGCTGTGTGCTGAGTTGAGCCATCAGTTCTGGAAGGCTGTTGGACTGCTTATACGCTTTTGTATCCTTGAGCAGGTAAGTACCATCGATGTTCAGCTTATGTTCCTGATTGTTGTTGACTCCGTAGGTTTCATGGTCAGGGTAGTATGTCTTCTCGTCTTTTTTCACCATGATGACTGTTACGCCGATCTTGAGGTGACCATCTTCCATCATGGATTGTGGAAATGCCGGGAATTTATGCATCACGCTGAATGGGATGTAGATAGTCTTGTCATCTACTTCGATGACATACATGTTGCTGTAGTAGTTGGTAACTTTACCATTGAATTTGTTGAATTTGCACATAGTCTTGATATGTTTTAACTGAATATTTGTATTTTGATTGAAATGATTGATGATTGCTCCTAGCCAGTTTTCCTGTTGCTGGCTTGTCTTGTATGGGGCTCCCAAACCTTTGCATTTATAGGCTGATGTTGCCTGGTGATTTCTGCATTGCATTCTTTTCAAGGCTTGATATACCTGATGGGCATTGATTGGGGCCCAGTCTGCTTCTAGGAAGGGACTTTCTTCTGATGCAGGGTTCCTGACCTGGTAGGAAGCCCTGCTTGGAATGGTGACTTTGCTCATGCTACTAACTGTCTGAAGAGGTTTTCTACGATGTGTGTGAGTACGACGGCTTCTGCCAGGCGGATGAGGAGACCGATGAACATGGAGATGTTCTGATACACTCCATTGCCGAGGATACCCCAGAGTGGGCGGCAGAGGTACCACATGAAGTTACTTGCATTGCCGGTAGCTTTTACCAGGAATGTCAATACATCCAGTAGGATGATGATTCCGATGATAATACTTAAAATTGTCATAATGTTTGAAATTTATTATTATCTCTAATGTCGCTAACTTACTTAACCATAGCGGCTTTGGTTTTCTGTGTGCAAATTTAGTGAAACTCGGTGAAATGATATTTCACTGACTCAATTTTCCTTGATTTTTTCAGTTGAGAGGGTCTCCCATACCTTATTATATGCGCCTGTGGCATTGTCTAGTGGACGAATCCAGGGACAGAGACGATGAAGCCGTTTTCTCTTTTGCACTCAGGGTGTCCGGTAGCAGGGGCTACCACATCTTCTCTGCCTTTTTCCTTTGCTGCAGCGAGTACCATGGCCGATACGATGAAGGTGGTGTTGGCTTCTGGTTCCGGGAGATTTTCGATCTCTCCGTGTTTAACCTTGCAAATACCGTTTGCATTGAACTTGGTATAGGTATCTGCTACTCTTGCATTTCCTTCTGTAGGGAAGCTTGTGCCATCATTCAGGGTGATGGTGTGGGGTGTTAAGTTGATGAATTTCATTGTTCTCTTGTTTTTACGTTGTTTACTTTTATATTTTATACACTGCTATCCTCCTACAGAAGTGGGGAGAAATAGCTTTTGTTTTATTTCGGGTGCAAAGGTACTTGAACATCGTGAAATGATATTTCACTGGCTCATTTTTCCTTGATTTTGTGTTTTAAGCCTAGAAAAACAGGGTGTTTTTGGAATGCAGGATAAGGTCGATATCTACATCCTGACCAATGATCTTCATGGCTCTGACATAGTCCTCAGACAAAGGGACAATCAGAATGCTGTCGTTGTTGTCATACATCTTCTGAATCTCTGTTAGTTTTTGGGCTATGTCTTGCACTTCATCAGATGGCATGTCTGCCATGAAGATGGACTTCTGGACCCTTGTACATCCTTTTTTCAGTAGGAACTTTGCTATCAATGTTCTGACCTTGTTGCTGGTGATGTCGTACATGATGAAACATATCATATATCCTGGTTTCCTTTCTGCTGAAGAGATGATGTTCAGTATCTGTCTGATTCTTTCCGGTAGGGTGGGGAGCTCGTCTAAGTTCCCCGTTACTCTACCGATTGAGCCTGTGCTGGCTAAACCGGCTTGGCCAATCAGTCTGGTTTCTATGAGATGGTTTCCTTTCATGAGGTATATGTCAGAGTTTGTACGTAGTCATTTACCAGTTGCGCCATCATGCCATTGAGTTGCATGGAGGTTCCTCTCTTGGGAGATTCTACCACCGAGTATCCCTTGTGCCCGAAGAACAGGTTGATTTCTGCTTTCAGTTGATGGGTACGGAACATGAGTTTGATGC
>ENA-OPCK01000542-OPCK01000542.1-human-gut-metagenome-genome-assembly--contig:-NODE-542-length-19418-cov-12.307081_pt1 | contig 19418 bp, 17 predicted proteins | sample MGYA00241249_ERZ501478 | MGnify/ENA primary metagenome ERZ501478 (study PRJEB25962, sample SAMEA2042629) | human gut metagenome | biome: human gut; feature: human-associated habitat; material: faeces...
ATACGAAACGACCGATACGGCCAAATCCGTTAATACCAATCTTAATCATTGTTCTTAATATTTAAATTAAAAGTTTAATAAAATTACCTTTTTACTGCTTTCAAGCGTTCATCCGATGCTGAAACATTCAAAATTTTACGCCTTAGAGCATTTTTTCTTCTTTTCGAGCGCAAAGTTACTAATTTTTTTCTAACTTTGCACACGAAATGAGTATTAAATAAGTTAAAAAAGAATAGCAGACGTTTAATATCGCACACAAAAAAGAGTTAAACCTGCTAGACTGACAACTCTATATTGCAAAATTCATTTGTTGAATAGAGTCGTTTGACTGGCAAACAAAAGTAATTGCAATACTCAGATGGTCTTATATACCTTATTATATATATAGGGAAATAGACCTAAGAAATGAATCAAGTAAGTATTATCTTTAAAACAACATTAATTATTTAAAAACAAAAAAGTAAAAGTATGAGTAAATTTCTGAATGAATTCAAGGAATTCGCCATGCGCGGCAATGTGCTTGACATGGCAGTCGGTGTCATCATCGGTGGTGCATTCGGCAAAATCGTTAGTTCCGTAGTCGATGATGTCATCATGCCTCCTATCGGTTGGCTTATCGGCGGTGTCAATTTCTCCGACCTGAAGATTACCCTCCCTACCGTCAACGTAGCGGGCGAGGAACTTAAGGCTGCTACCATCAACTATGGAAACTTCCTTCAGACTTGCCTTGACTTCCTGATTGTAGCGTTCTGTATCTTCATGCTCATCAAGGTAGTCAATAAGATTGCCAAGAAGAAAGAGGAACCTAAGGAGCCAGAGGCACCTAAGGCACCAGAACCAAGCAATGAGGAGAAGCTTCTCACTGAGATTCGCGACTTGCTGAAGAACCAGGCAAAATAGCGCATAGGCACGCCTATCAAAACCCATTATCGGAGGCGACACAAGGCATGGGAATATTTGGCTACCTAGCCCTTCAGGAAGACAGACGTGGACAACTATGGATTACCACCTTGAAGGATGCCACTTGCTATCAACCTTCCACAGGAGCCGTGCTGATGAACAGTCTCGTATCATCAAGCCAGAACGAATGGAACCGCCAGTACTTTGACAATTCCATCTGCCTTTCTCCCGATGGCAACATCATCCTCAGCGACATCATCATGAGCAAGATGTCGGGATATGACTTCTGCAAGACGTTGATTTGTGCAGTATTTATAACAACTTTTATGTTATGGGGATACTTCACCCAACAGGCAGCATCTAAGTCTTTTGCGTAAACTTTGCGTTGATTTTTGCGTAAACATTCCTTATTGCCCAAATGTTTATATATTTTTGCAAGTTGATTGCGGCACATTTTGCAGGTATATCATATAAATACGTAATTAACAGAAAAGAGTATGAAAAAGAATTTGATGATTTTGGCAGTTGCTGTTCTCGCAGCTCTTACTTCTTGCACAGGCAAGAAGACTGCCCACAGTGAGGTGGATAAGGATTCTACAGATATGGCTGGTTACACAACCACCGAGGACAGCAATGTGGACTTGGCTTCTGTTGCCGGAACATACGAGGGTACTTTCCCATCGGCAGACGGTCCAGGCATAAAGACGGTGCTCACCATTAATGCAGACAGCACCTATCAGTTACAGCAGGATTACATTGACCGCAAGAACGGACATGACGAGGCAAGCGGCACTTTCCAAGTGCTTGACAATAATGTCCTGATGCTGGTGCGCCCTTCAAGTGGTGAGCATACCTTTTACAAGGTGAAGGATGCCAACAGTATTGTATTGACAGATTCTGTTGGTAATGAGGCTGAGGGTGAGACTGCCAAGTTCTATGTGCTGAAGAAAAAGTAACGGAAATGCATAAAATCCGTGGTTTGCCCAAAGACAACCCACGGATTTTTTACTGATTATAAAAACTCTACATTTTATTTTTTTTAAATAGTACTTGTATAAAAATACTTGGTTTGGGATTATTCAATATATGGTGTAGTCAACTATCATAACTGAAGATAATAATCCCTTTTTGTAATAGCCAGAAATATTTACAATATGTCCCATCTCTATTTTTTCTTTTATCGGATATTCATTCTTTACAACTAATGAAACATAGTTTCCCTCTAATGGGAATAATAAAGACGGAGGTGATCTGTAAGAAGATGACAATGAACAAAAAAGAACTTGATGCACGAGTTCAACGTGCAGTAGATAACTTTATGGAGGGCTATGGATGTTGCCAATCTGTGGTGGCAGCATTCGCCGATCTCTATGGAGTGAGTGACGAACTTGCCAAGCGCATCGGTGCCGGATTCGGTGGCGGCGTTGGCAGGATGAGGATGATGTGCGGTGCTGTCTCTGGCATCGTCACCTTGGTGGGTTTAGACTGTGGACAGACCGAGGGGGATGACCGAGAGGGCAAGTCGGCTTGCTACAAAGTAGTGCAGGAGTTGCTCGCCAAGTCGAAAGAGCAGAATGGCTCCCTCATCTGTGCCGAGATTCTTGGTTTGAAAGGTTATGAGAAGGCCCACTCCAGCTACGAGGCCTCCCCACGCACTGCCGAATATTACAAATCTCGTCCCTGTGCCGCCAAGGTAGAGAGTGCCGCGAGAATCTTCGCTGAATATCTGCAAAAGAAGCAAAGTAACGAGGATGCCTAGGCTTTTCGTTGCGTCCCCTCTATTTGTTAAACGCTATTTTTGTACATATCTAGCCAATACTGGCATCTAGTGTTTGGACTAGGTTTGCACATTGCGTGGCATTTGTCAAACGATTGTATGGCATATGTCGAGTGATTGCGTGACATATGCCATACGATTGCCCGACATATGTGACGCGTTCATCAGGATGCAGTTTTTCCACCGCCAAGCATAGGAGTTATTGCTGATACAAACGAAAGCGAAGAATGATACGAATGAGAGAGAGAACTACCACAAACGAGTGGCATCCTCTAGTTGAAGCAAGAAACGTTTGGCTTCAACTCCACCAGCATAGCCTGTAAGTGTTCCATCGCTCCCCAATACTCGATGGCAAGGAAGAAAAATAGAAAGAGGATTCGAGCCGATAGCTTGGGCTACGGCACGCACTGACTTGGGATTACCAATGCGACGAGCTATATCCATATAGCTCACAGTAGAACCATAAGAAATAGCCATCAAGGCTTGCCATACTCGCTTTTGGAAGTCTGTGCCCACCAGCAGCAAAGGAACATCAAATGACTTTCGCTCGCCAGAGAAATATTCTCTTAACTCTTGCCTTGCTCTCTGAATGGCAAGGTGGTCATGGTTGGAGAACTCATACCCCGCCCCTAACAACCGTTTGATTCGATTGTCGTTTTGAGACCTATGCTTATTACACTTCCAATCACAAAGACACAGTTTGTTATCAAAAGCCCCCAACAGAATTTCGCCTACAGGAGTATCGACCTCTTGTAGAATAACCCCACCTTTCTTTTTCTTATCTAACATACGGCTACCGCTTTTAATAGTTGCGTTTACATCTAATGAAGTACAAAGATAATAATAAATTCCAAAAAACACCGAAAAAATCTACAACATATAGAAATGTTTAACCTTAAACGTGAAAAACTCAGCTTATCATTTTGTAATTTATCCAATTTTCATTATCTTTGCCGCACTAACCAATACCAAGCTTATGAAACACGGATTACTTTCAAAGGCATTCCATCTCTATTACGATGGTTTTAGGACGATGACCCTAGGCAAAACCCTCTGGACCATCATCCTTATCAAACTTGCGATTTTCTTCCTCGTACTCAAACTTTTCTTCTTCCCAGATTACATCGACAGCAAAGCACCCAACAAGGACAAGGCTGACTTTGTATCACATGAAATGCTAAAGAGATAAATGGCAGAGTCACAAGCCAAAACATGACATAAAAACAAAAACATACAATAACAATCTAAACAACTTTAATCAGTATGACACATTTATTATTAGACATTACATCCGCCACCATTGATTGGTCGAGAGCGCAATTCGCACTCACCGCCATCTATCACTGGTTGTTCGTCCCTCTCACCTTGGGACTGGCAGTCATCATGGGCATTGCCGAAACTTGCTACTATCGCACAAACAAGCCTTTTTGGAAAGATGTGGCAAGATTTTGGCAAAAACTCTTTGGCATCAACTTCGCCATGGGCGTTGCCACAGGAATCATCCTTGAGTTTGAGTTTGGCACCAATTGGAGCAACTACTCCTGGTTTGTGGGCGACATCTTTGGTGCCCCACTTGCCATAGAAGGCATCCTGGCTTTCTTCATGGAGAGCACTTTTGTCGCTGTCATGTTCTTTGGATGGAACAAGGTAAGCCGAGGTTTCCATCTGGCTTCCACTTGGCTCACCGGACTGGGTGCCACCATCTCGGCATGGTGGATTTTGGTAGCAAACTCATGGATGCAATATCCTGTGGGACAAAGTTTCAATCCGAATACCATGCGTTTCGAGATGACATCCTTTATTGATGTAGCTCTCTCTCCTTTTGCCATCAACAAGTTTACACATACCGTCACTTCCTCTTGGATTGTGGGAGCAGCATTCGTCGTGGCAGTAAGCTGTTGGTATCTTTACAAGAAGAGAGAGCACAAACTTGCTATCTCCAGTATCAAGATAGGAGCGACCGTGGGATTGGTGGCGACCCTGTTAGCTGCCATGACTGGCGATAACTCTGCATACAAAGTAGCGCAAGTCCAACCCATGAAATTGGCTGCCATGGAAGCATTATATAATGGTGGAGAAAGTGAGGGCTTAACCGTTATCGCCGCAGTGAATCCATTCAAGCAAGCAGATTTCGAGAAAGAGAAAGAACCTGCTATGCGTATCGCATTCCCCAATGCGCTTTCCTTCCTCGCCACCCGCTCCATGAATGGATACGTACCAGGAGTCAACGACATCCTCAACGGATACACCAAGTCTGATGGGACCAAGGAACCATCCGTAGATGAAAAGATCGCAAGGGGAAAGAAAGCAATACAAGCATTAAAAACTTTCAGAGAATACAATATACCAGAAAGTATCAGTATTCTCCAGGAGAACATGAAGTACTTCGGCTATGGCTACATCAAGGACAAGAAGGACTTGGTGCCAAGTATTCCGATTTGCTTCTATGCCTTCCGTGTGATGGTGGGATTGGGATGCCTGTTCATCCTCTTCTTCGGTGTTTGCTTATTCTTCATATACAAGAAAGACATCCAGCGTTACACTTGGTTCCTCTTGGCAGCATTAGCCATGATACCTTTAGCATACATAGCCTCAGAATCGGGATGGATTGTGGCAGAGATAGGACGCCAGCCATGGACGATACAAGACTTATTACCTGTGAATGCAGCCGTCTCCGACATCGAGGCAGGCAGTGTAGCCACCACCTTCTTCATCTTCCTTGCCCTCTTTACTACCATGCTTGCCGTGGAAATCAACATCATGGTAAAGCAAATCAAAAAAGGTCCAGAATACGAGAAGGTTGACACAAACACGCTTTAACTCGCTAGATACAATTAATTTTCAACAATTACAATTATGACATACGAATTCTTACAAGCATATTGGTGGTTTCTCATCTCACTGTTGGGAGCCTTGTTGGTGTTTCTCATGTTTGTACAGGGAGCTAATACCTTGATATTCTGTCTTGGAAAAACGACAGAGGAGCGTCGTCTCATCATCAATTCCACAGGAAGGAAGTGGGAGTTTACCTTTACCACCCTCGTCACATTTGGAGGAGCGTTCTTCGCATCATTTCCTCTCTTCTATAGCACGAGTTTCGGAGGAGCCTATTGGCTATGGATGATTATCCTATTCTCCTTCGTTATACAAGCCGTGAGCTATGAGTTCCAGAACAAGATAGGCAACTTCTTGGGTCCGAAGACCTTCCAAGTATGTTTGGTTATCAATGGCATCGTAGGTCCGTTGCTGCTAGGTGGAGCCGTAGCAACCTTCTTCGATGGCAGTAATTTCGTGATAGACAAGGGAAATCTCACAAATGACCTTCAACCAGTCTTGAGTCGATGGGCGAATGCAAGCCATGGTCTTGATGCCTTGCTCGACCCTTGGAATCTTGTCCTAGGCATAGCTGTCTTCATGCTTGCACGCATCCTCGGCATACTTTACATCAAGAATAACATCGAGCATGAAGCCATCCTGGAGCGATGCACCAAACAACTGCCATGGAATGCTCTCATCTTCCTAGCGTTCTTCGTGGCCTTCCTTATCCATGTACTCACAAAAGATGGATTTGGGGACCATGGCGGCATGGGAATTACAGAAGAGGAATTGACATATTTGAACAATCTGATAGAGATGCCAGGTCTTGCACTCATCTTGTTGATAGGTATCGTTCTCGTCTTGCTGGGAATCTTCAAGGCTTCCAAGAGCGTTGCTTACCGCAACGGCATTTGGCTGACAGGAATCGGTACTATACTCACCGTGCTCGTCCTCTTCTTGATAACAGGTTGGAACCAAACCGCTTACTATCCTTCGCTCATCGACATCAATAGTTCGCTGACCATTGCCAATAGCAGTAGCAGCGAGTTCACACTCCGTACGATGACCTACGTGTCCTTCCTGATACCATTCGTCTTGGCATATATCATCTATGCTTGGCGAGCCATCGACAAGAAAGGTATCACCTTGGAAGAAATCGAGAAAGAAGAAGCTTACTAATCGGAATTAAGAAAGAAGAAACTCCCGGCAAGAGCGGCTTCATTGCTTCTCTTGTCGGGAGTTTTTAAATACTCGTTGGCGGAATTATAAACCACCAAATCTATATCTTACAGATGACATTCGTCACCCCATTCATCAAGTCATAATTATCGACAGTACTGACCTTGTCCACCCTTGCAAGGACCGCCTTTGCGAGGTCCACCCTGTTTTCCGCCTTTCTGTTGCCATTTCTTGGCGAAGCGCTGCATATCCTGACGCTCCATGTCATACACTCGCTGTATCTGCTTAGGAGTGAGGAACTTGGAGTAAGCCTTGTAATACTTCTCACGGATATCGAGAATCTTTCTGCCCTGGGCGAAGTCAGCCTTGATAGCCTTGTCCACCTCAGCATCGGTCATCTCGGCTCTCTTCTTGCCATGGCGATGCGGACGGGTGGCACCCATCTCCTTGCGACACTGGCAGAAGGTTTCGATAAACTTTTGACTGGTCTTGTCATCCAAGCCCAATGATTGGGAGATGCGGGAAGCCTGCATCTTGGTGAGTTGTTCCATGTTTGGACGCTTGCGCTGAGCGTTACCAGGCTTGTTGCCATCATTTGGCTGCTGTAGTTGAGTCATAGCCATACAGGTAGATGCCATCACCATCAAGCATGCTACCAATAAATACTTCATCTTGTAAGTCATACCTATTAAAATTTAAAAATCAAACATTTCTTCTTATTAACTACTCCATGCAAAGATATACATCATTGGCATAGGTAGCATTCAACTCCTGTTGCTCTTCCGCCGTCAGGTTGTCGTAAGCCTTGTCAACGGAATGCTCACTGGCAGAAGAGGCATTGATAGAAGCCACATTGACAGTCGATGCAGCGGAAGACTGACTCTCGCCATCAGATGACAGCACCGAGTAGCCGATGCCCACCACCAAGCAAACACAAGCCGCGATGCTAGCTGCCACCAAATAGATTCGCTTCAGCATTGCCTTACGAGGTCTTTCCAAAACTAGCTTCACAGAAGTCTGCTGCCCAGCCTTTAGCTTTTCTTCCTTCTCCACCTCGGCAAGCACATTCGCTTGCATCTGACTGAAGAAATCCTCAGGCATCTTGTAAGGCATCTTCTTGCCTACCTTATCAAATGGATAGTTATCGTTCATATTTCTTAAGTTTATGAGAGTTACACATCAATATATATAAGGAATGCGAGTGTCATCACCTGACTAGCATCTAAGTCTTATGTCGTGATGTATCGCTTCATCAATTCCACAATCTTGGTCTTGGCGAAATGATAGTTAGCCTTCGCCGAGTTCTCCGAACAGTCATTGATGTCGGCGATTTCCTTGAAGCTCATCTCGTCGTAGTAGCGCATGTTGAACACCGCTTGCTGCTTGGGTGGCAGGGAATGGATGGCTCGCTGCAAAGCCACAGCCTCCTCATCGCAGAACTCGAAGTAGCTATCGGCAGCCATCCCCCTCACTTCGTCCAGTTGGGTACCTTCCGGATGCTTGGAGCGCAGACTGCTCAACACCACGTTGGTGGCAATGCGATATAGCCAAGAGAACAAGGAACTGTTGCCCTTGAAGCTATCCCACGAGCGATATACCTTGAGAAAGGTTTCCTGCAACAAGTCCTGGGCATCGTCGTGCGAAACCACGAGCCTTCGGATATGCCAGTAGAGCCTCTCTTGATAGGCATCCATCAGCAGCTTCATCCCCACATTGGGATTCTGCTGCATCTTTTCCATGATGTCTTGATCTGATATGTTCATATTGCCAATATTTACGTTCTGCCCGTTGCTTCATTTCCAACCAGCTTACATTCTTTAGACTACCCGAAAGGGAAAAGGTTAAAAAGAAAACTGGAAAAACACCAAATCGAATGGCGGATTCAAAGAAAAGTATTATCTTTGCAACACAATAATAATCTTTATAATAACCTATCAATGATGGATCAATTCAAATCTATTATCAGTCATTTCGCCATCAGCGGCACGGTGAGCGAAATCAAGCCCTTGGGCAACGGACTCATCAATGACACCTACAAGGTGACAACTGTTGAGGCGGACGCCCCTGACTACGTATTGCAACGTATCAACGACTCCATATTCACCGATGTCGATCTCTTGCAGAACAACATTGAGGAGGTAACCCACCACATCAGGGAGCAACTCGTGAAGGAGGGTGCTGACGACATCGACCGCAAGGTGCTCACCTTCGTCAAGACGGATGAAGGCAAGACCTACATCAAGGATGGGAAGAACCAATACTGGCGCATCTCGGTCTTCATCCCGAATGCCATCACCATGGATGCCGTCACACCCGAAACCTCATACCACGCCGGCAAGGCTTTCGGAAAGTTTGAGGCCCAGGTGGCAGACATCACCGACCGCCTCGGCGAGACCATCCCAGACTTCCACAACATGGAACTGCGCCGTGACCAACTGCGTCAAGCTGTGAAGGAAGACCGTGCCGGACGTGCCGAGGGCGTGAAGGATTTCATCGCCGACATCGAGAAGTACATGGATGAGATGTGCCTCTGCCAATGCCTATTCCGTGAGGGCAAGCTCAAGAAGCATGTATGCCACTGCGACACGAAGGTCAACAACATGATGTTCGACCAAGAGGGACACGTGCTCTGTGTCATCGACCTCGATACCGTGATGCCATCACTCTTCGTGAGCGACTATGGCGACTTCTTGCGCACTGCCGCCAACACGATAGCCGAGGATTCCCCAGAGTTTGACAAGATCAACTTCCGCATGGACATCTTCGAGGCATTCACTCGTGGCTACATCGAGTCGGCTTCCTCATTCCTCTCGCCACTAGAGATTTCACTTCTTCCTCATGCCGCCGAACTCTTCCCATACATGCAGGCAGTACGCTTCCTTTGGGATTACCTCAATGGCGACCATTACTGGAAGTGCAAGTACCCAGAGCACAACTTGGTGAGAGCACAAAACCAGTGGCATCTCTTCCTCAAGGCTAAGGAGCACGAAGAGGAAATGAAGGAAGTAATTAATAATTTATAATGATACAAAGAGGGCTGGCAGTGGAAATTGCCAGCCCTTTTTGTATGATATTCATTCCGCTATGATGGAGAACTCTGCACCCGAAGCATAGTCCTCTCCATGCTATTCGCTCAGCGCACGGAAGCGGAGATAGACGGTCTTTCGGATGTCAGCCAATGCAGCCGTACGGATGATGAAGCCGAAATTATAGGTGCCACTCATCGTCACATCAGGTGTCAACGGACCGCCTTGTCCACAACTAGCGCCGCCCAATCCCGTTACCTTCGCATCCAAGTGAAGATGGGTACCGCTACTCTTCGGCAACTGATATGGATGGGCAGCGAGCGTCAGTTCCTGTTGGCTCCAAGGCAAAGCCGAAGCCGACATCACACCGTCTGCCACGAAAGCCACGCCCTGTTTGTCACCTCCCGTAACAGCACACCAGCGCACCTCCTCACGGTTGCCCTGCGCCTGAGGCTTTGGCAACATGATGCCCATATCCGACACAGCACTGTGATACCAACCGACAAACTGACTCGTCTTGCGGTCCGGATAATTGTTGATAGGTCCACGACCATAGTAGTCAAACGCATCCAATCCCGACGGAAGCACCATGGAATAACCGATGCGAGGCAACACGACATTGCTGCGGTTGGCACTGATGGCACTCTGCAATTCGATGGAGCCATCACGATAGATGGTATATATCTGACGAGTGGTGAACTTCAAGTCATCCTCCTTCAGTGCTCGTTTGTTCTCACCGAAGCGATACGCCGACTCAGGGTCACGGTCACGGTTGCTATACTTCTGGTCAGCCCCCTCCTTACCTTGACTTTCCACGGTAAAGTTGAGTTGATAGGTACCATCCTTCTTCGCCGTATAGCTCCAGTCCTTGACGGTATGCTGCATATCGTACAAACCATTCTGGAACCAAGCCGTAGGATAACCCATTCCGGCATCATTGTCGGTAGGTGCGCGATAAGCATCGAGCTGAGGTCCTTTGCCCTCTAGGAAGATATTGCGCTCACCATACTTGAGTTGTTGGATAGCACCGGTCTGGAGATTAAAGATGGCTTGAAAGTTGTCACCTTTCACCTCTACCCTCTTCGCCTCCTTGTTGACCTGGCAAGAGATAGCCTTTCCATCTTTTGTCACCTCAGCGATGGAAGGAGCCATTTTCTCAGCATCCTTCACCTTCAACTGCTCATCCATCTGCACATATCCCTTCTTAGCCCAAGGCATATCCTTGCCCTGCAAGAACTGGATGGTAACATAATACTCACTCTGCGCATCGAGTTGGTCGAAGTCGTAAGCGAGACGATAGGTTTGGCGTTCACGAGGACCTAGGATGTTCTTGGCACCTTCCAGGGATTGGTTCGACAATACGCAAACGCCATCCTTATAGAGCGACCACACGATCTGATAGCCCCTCAATGGCTCGAAATAATTCTTGTTGAATATCTCCACCAAGCCCTTCTTCATATCTACCGCCTTGACGCTCACGTTCTGATATACCTTCTTCACTTCAAAGTATTGAGCCTTAGGGGTGAAGTCTGGACGCAGGATGCCGTTCATACAGAACATACCATCGTTTGGTTTGTTATCTGCACCGAAGTCACCACCGTATGCCCAGTAGGTCTTACCTGTAGTAGGGTCACGCTTGTCGAGCGCCTGATCTACCCAGTCCCAGATAGCACCGCCCATGAAGAAGTTGGTACTCTCGATAGCATTCCAGTAATCTATGAGGTTGCCACACGCATTACCCATGGAGTGAGCATACTCCGAGATATGAAAAGGATATTTCAATTTGTAAGTTCCCTTCACAGCCCCTTGTACCCAAGCGATAGAAGGATACTGGTTGGAACCCATATCGACGATGTCGTTGTTGCGCTCATACTGCACAGGGCGACTGGTATCATAATCCTTGATGGCACGATAGCACTCCTTGAAGTTGTCGCCAGGTCCTGCCTCGTTGCCCAAGCTCCAGATAACCACCGAAGGATGGTTGACCGTGGCATGCACCATCTCCATATTACGGGCGATGTGTGCATTCTTGAAGGCTGGCACATGCGAAAGACTCGCCTCACCATAGTAATACTCATGGCTTTCGATGTTAGCCTCATCCTCCAGGTAGATACCATATTTATCACAGAGATAATACCAGTATGGTGCATCCGGATAGTGACTGTTGCGCACGTGGTTGATATTGGCACGCTTCATCAGGAATATCTCCTGCTCCATCTGCTGGCGACTCACCGTATGACCCGTATTGACATTGTTCTCATGACGGTTCACACCCTTCAGTTTGATAGGCTTGCCGTTCAGATAATAGTAGCGACCTGCCAATCCAAACTCATCTTGGTCGGCAGGCGTATCCTTGATTTCCACCTTACGGAAACCCACGATGGAGGAGAAGGTCTGCACGGTCTTGCCCTTCGCATCCTTCAACTCGCCCACCAAAGTATAGCGATAAGGAGCCTCGGCACTCCATAGCTTCACCTTGTCCTGTGCAACAAGCGTCACCTCCAACTCGGTATCGGCATGGGCAGCCAACTTCATGTCGAGCTTCACTTGCGCCGTAACGCCTGGCACCAAGGAGTTTTCATCCGAATAAAGTCGGTTGGCATAGAGCGAGTACTCCAAGGTATAGTTTTGGATGCTCGCCTTCGAGAGATTCTCGATCTGTGTCGTGATATGCAGCGATGCCTTCGTATAGGTGTCATCCAAGTCGGGTATCGCCTTGAAGTCTCTCACGTGCACCTTAGGTTTCGCCGTCAAAGCCACGGTACGGAAGATGCCCGGCAAGCGGAACATATCCTGACTCTCCAAGAAAGAGGCATCAGAGTTGCGATATACCTCCACAGCCACCACGTTCTCCTTGCCCTCCTTATATAAATAAGGTGTAATGTCAAACTCAGCGAGATTGCGTGAGTTCTTGGAGAATCCCACGTATCGACCATTGATATAGAGGTAGAAGAAAGAATCCACTCCGTCGAAGTTGATGAATACCTCCTTGCCCTTCCAGTTGGCAGGAATCGTGAAGGTACGTCGATAAGAGCCCACCTCATTGCGGTTGCGATAGGTCATCCAGTTGGTCTTCGGCGTACGCATCACACCTCCCTTCCAGTCGTTCACCCGATAAGCATGCTGGAAGATGACACGCTGGTTGCTATACAGAGGGTCACCATACTTGTTGTTGCCATCATCCTGAAGCCCAGCCATGTTCCAACTCAATGGCACCTGGATGTCATCCCATTTCGACACATCGTAGTCGGTAAGATAGAAGTCCTTCGGGCGCTCTTCAGGACGAGAAACCCAATGGAACTTCCATTGTCCATCTAGCGACTGCCAATAAGAGCTGTTCTCTGGCAGCACCTTGCGAGCCTCTTCCACATTTCGGAAGGAGAAGAACCACGCATGAGGCTGCTCCTTGTTGCAAGCCAGCGAGTCAGGACTTTGCCATTCCCATCCCGTAGGCATACCTTGCTGCTGATAGTAAAAGCCGCCCAAGCGACTTGCCGCCTCCACGGAGCAAGCGACCAGGCAAGCGACCCATAATGAATAGATTTTCTTCATTGTCGAGATATATGATTACATTTTAGGATGAAAAGCAATAAAAAAGCGTAGCTCTTTTTGAAGTTACGCTTTTCCTATCATGGAATGATTCTATGAATCACAAATTATTCCCACTCGATTGTCGAAGGTGGTTTGGAAGAGATGTCATAGCAAACACGATTGACACCCTTCACCTTATTGATAATCTCGTTGCTCACCTTTGCCATGAAGTCGTAAGGGAGATGTGCCCAATCGGCTGTCATCGCATCCGTACTGGTAACGGCACGGAGAGCAACTGGATGCTCGTATGTACGCTCATCACCCATCACACCTACGGAACGAACGGTAGATAACAACACAGTACCTGCCTGCCAAATCTGGTCGTAGAGAGAAACCTCAATCTCACCATTCTGCATGTCGGCAGGAACACCTGCTGCCAATACTCGACGAGCTTCCTCACCGCTCAACTTCACCTTGTACTCACGCAAGCCACGGATATAAATATCATCGGCATCCTGAAGGATACGCACCTTCTCAGGAGTGATGTCGCCCAAGATACGAACGGCAAGACCTGGACCAGGGAATGGATGACGAGTAATCAAATGCTCTGGCATACCCATGGAGCGACCTACTCGACGTACCTCATCCTTGAACAACCACTTCAATGGCTCGCACAACTGAAGATTCATCTCCTTAGGAAGACCACCTACATTGTGATGGCTCTTGATCACCTTACCGGTAATGTTCAAGCTCTCGATGCGGTCAGGATAGATGGTACCCTGGGCAAGCCACTTGGCACCGGTCTGCTTCTTAGCCTCAGCATTGAACACCTCAACGAAGTCGCGACCAATAATCTTACGCTTCTGCTCTGGGTCGGTAACGCCAGCCAAATCTGCGAAGAACTTAGCCGAAGCATCCACGCCAATCACATTCAAGCCCAAGCACTTGTAATCCTCCATCACATCACGGAACTCATTCTTGCGAAGCATACCATGATCAACGAAGATACAAGTAAGGTTCTTGCCGATAGCCTTGTTCAAGAGAACAGCAGCTACGCTGGAATCCACACCACCTGAGAGGCCCAAGATGACCTTGTCGTCACCCAACTCAGCCTTCAACTCAGCGACAGTAGTCTCAACGAATGAGTCGGCACTCCAATCCTGTTTGCTACCGCAGATATCCACCACGAAGTTCTTCAACAACTGTGTACCCTGCAAAGAGTGGAATACCTCTGGGTGGAACTGAACAGCCCAAACTGGTTGCTTGGTAGAGGCATAAGCTGCATACTTCACATTGGCAGTAGAAGCGATGCACTTGTAATCCTCAGGGATGGCAGTGATGGTATCACCATGGCTCATCCAAACCTGTGAGTTCTCTACGAAGCCCTTGAACAAAGGGTTCTCCTTGTCGAACTGCTCCAAGTTGGCACGACCGTACTCACGGCTGTCAGCAGCCTCCACCTTACCGCCCTGGGCGTAAGAGAGATACTGAGCGCCATAGCAAATGCCGAGCACAGGGATGCGACCAATGAACTGGCTCAAATCTACCTTGAAAGCTTCCGGGTCGTGAACGGAGTATGGGCTACCGCTCAGGATGACACCAATGACAGATGGGTCGTCCTTCGGAAACTTGTTGTAAGGCATAATCTCGCAGAAGGTATCGAGCTCGCGGACACGACGACCAATCAACTGGGTGGTCTGCGAACCGAAATCCAAAATAATAATCTTCTGTTGCATATTATCTTAATTTTAAATTATAAATTCTGTAAAAATTGCTCCGCTTCTTTCAGCGTCTCTTGCTTCCCGACATCCATCAGTTTGAGGTTGTTCTTCACGTATCCCTCGATGCGGACTTTGTCACAATGGCGGAGGTAGAAATCCATGATAGGGAACTTGTCGGGCTCTTCTTCCATCAGAGGGAAAAGGCTTGGTGCCACCATGTGAATGCCAGAGAAGGCATACATTTTATATTGCTTGGGGTCGAGATCCTTGTACGGACTCTTCACCTCGCCTGTCTCAATATTCGTCCATCCCACCAATCGCATGGTATCATCGAAGAGAAGATAACGCTTCGTCTTGCGCTCACTTACCAAAAGGCGTGCGGCAAGAGGAGTTTCAGCCTCCATCTGATAGAACTTTTTCAAATCCACATTACTTAATATATCAACGTTGTGGATGAGAACGGGTTTCTTCTGGTCGAAAAGAGGCCATGCTTTCTTGATGCCTCCACCCGTCTCCAAGAGTTTGTCACTCTCGTCACTGATACGGATGTCCATCCCGAAGTTATCGTTGTCTCGAAGATAGTCAATGATTTGATTGGAAAAATGATGAACGTTCACTACAATGCGAGTGAAACCAGCATCTTTCAACTGAAAGATGACACGTTTGAGCAAAGGTTCTCCCCCTACCCTTACCAACGCCTTTGGAATGCGATCAGTAAGAGGTTTCAGGCGAGTGCCCAAACCTGCTGCGAATATCATTGCTTGCATCATGTCTATATATGAATGTGCGTGCAAATTTACTAACTTTTTGCAAGATAGCCAAATTTGCACGCAAATAATTATTGTTTTGCTGGTAAAACCTGGGAAATATTCTGCTCTCGATGGCAAATATGCACTTCTATGCCAAACTTCTCGTGGATATGCTCCGCAAGATGCTGGGCAGAATATACACTGCGATGCTGACCGCCCGTGCAACCGAAACAGAACTGCAAAGAGGTGAATCCTCGCTGGATATAACGACCTACATGATGGTCTGCCAACGCATAGACATGATCCAAGAACTTCAGTATCTCTCCATCATCCTCCAAGAAACGGATGACAGGCTCGTCCAATCCCGTCAACTTCTTATATGGCTCATATCTACCAGGGTTGTGGGTGCTTCGACAATCGAAGACATAACCTCCTCCATTGCCGGATGGATCCTCTGGAATGCCTTTCTTATAAGAGAAACTGAACACTCGTACCACCAAAGGTCCCTTGCCATCATACTTAGAGAAAGTAGCTGGTCCATCTTGTGGATGCGAAAGATAGATATTCTTGTCGGTCGTCTTATAACCATCGGAACGATTGACCGCCGTACTCTCGATGCGAGCAAACTGTGGCAACTCGGTGAGACGGCGCAACATATCCATCATATAAGGATAAGGGAAAACTTTCTCCCCCATCTTCAAGAGGTCACGAAGATTTTGGATGGCAGGCGGAATGCTCTCCAAAAAATGCTTCTTGCGCTCGAAGTAACCACGGAAACCGTATGCTCCCAATACTTGCAAGGTACGGAACAAAACGAAAAGACTCAAGCGGTTGACGAAGTGACGAACCGATGGCACTTCCGTATAATTCTTCAACGACTGATAATATTCCCAAACAAGTTCACGACGAAGTTTGAAGGAATAATGAGCGGAAGCCTGCCAGAGGAAAGAGGCCAAATCATAGTAAAAAGGTCCCTTACGCCCACCTTGGAAATCAACAAAGTACGGATTGCCGTTTTCGTCAAGCATTATGTTGCGCGCCTGAAAGTCACGATACAAGAAACTATCCATCTTCTCGGAAGTCAAATCCTTGGCAAAAAGACGGAAGTTGGCCTCCAATTTCAACTCATGGAAATCGAGGTCGGTAGGTTTCAGAAAACAATACTTGAAATAATTGAGGTCGAAAAGTACGCTATCCACATCAAACTCTGGCTGTGGATAACAATTTTTCCATTCCAATCCACGTGCGCCACGAATCTGGATGTTAGGCAGCTCCCGGATAGTCTTCTTCAACAAATCCTTCTCATTTTGGTTGTATCTTCCCCCAGCCTCTCGACCACCTCGGATGGCATCAAAGAGAGAAGTACCTCCCAGATCGGTCTGGATATAACAGAGTTCATCATCACTGACAGCCAGCACCTTAGGCACAGGCAACTGTCTGAGATTAAAATGATTGGCAAGATAGATAAAGGCATGATCCTCGTCACGGCTCGTACCTATCACACCGATGACCGTACCCCCATCTTGCTGGATGATACGAAAATACTGGCGGTTACTGCCCTGTCCAGCCAACTTGATGACATCCACAGGAGCCTCGCCAGCCCATTTCTTATAAAGTTCTATCAACTTTTCCATTTCCTCAATATAGGCTAATCGATTCTATTCTTTTCCCTTTGCTTCTCCTTGATTTTCTCATCGATGACCTGTGCGAAGTGGTCGCCGATAAAAAGAAGCAACAAGACACCCAGTGTAGCCAAGAAAGAATTCAAGCTTGTCATTCCCAGCTCCACCTTTGTAATATAGATCAGTCCTCCGATAACTATCAAGAAGACAATCGCTTTTTTCCAATCAATATTCGTTTTCATGGGGACAAAGTTACACAAATATCTCGAAAACACAAAATAAAACGGCATAAAAAAAATCGGATGTCTCACGACAACCGATTTCCAAAAAACAAACTACTTAAAAACTAATCTACTAAAACAAATCAAAAAAAATATCTTTGTCGGTCTGTGACCGATACTATTCTTCCTTTAACTGCTGCAAAATTACAAAAAAAGCAAATAACTACAAAGCAATTTTGCGGAAATTTGCAATAAAGAGTGCTAAAAAAAATAAAAATGGGGATAATTCGCTGTGAATCATCCCCATTTTGATATTTATAGTTAGCATTTGCCATCGTTTAAGATGGCTTATTTTGCTTTCTCCTATCTAAAATTACATCATGCCACCCATGCCTGGAGCTGCTGCTGGAGCAGCTGGAGCTGGCTCTGGTTTGTCAACCAATACGCACTCTGTTGTCAAGAACAAGCCTGCGATAGAAGCAGCGTTCTCCAATGCGACACGCTCAACCTTGGCTGGATCAACGATACCTGCCTGACGCATATCCTCGTAAACGTCCTTGCGAGCATTGTAACCAAAGTCACCATCGCCTTCACGAACCTTGTTGACTACGACACTGCCCTCGCCACCGGCGTTGGCAACAATCTGACGGAGAGGCTCCTCGATGGCACGCTCTACGATACGGATACCAGTGGTCTCATCTGCATTGTCACCCTTCAAGTCCTTCAAAGCCTCAAGAGCACGGATGTAAGTTGTACCACCACCAGCTACGATACCTTCCTCGATAGCTGCACGAGTAGCGCAAAGAGCATCGTCAACGCGATCCTTCTTCTCCTTCATCTCAACCTCAGAGTTGGCACCTACATAGAGAACAGCTACACCACCAGCGAGCTTAGCCAAACGCTCCTGAAGTTTCTCCTTGTCGTAAGAAGACTTGGTGTTCTCAATCTCGTTCTTGATCTGAGCAACACGATCCTGGATGTTAGCCTTCTCGCCATGACCATTCACGATAGTAGTGTTGTCCTTGGTTACGGTTACCTTGTCAGCAGAACCCAGCATATCCAATGTAGCCTGCTCCAACTTCAAGCCCTTCTCCTCAGAGATAACAACACCGCCAGTCAATACAGCGATGTCCTCCAACATAGCCTTGCGACGATCGCCGAAGCCAGGAGCCTTGACAGCACAAATCTTCAAGCCACCACGCAAACGGTTGACAACCAATGTAGTCAAAGCCTCAGAGTCAACATCCTCTGCGATAACCAACAATGGGCGACCGCTCTCAGCAGCAGGCTGAAGGATTGGCAAGAACTCCTTGAGGTTAGAAATCTTCTTATCATAAAGGAGGATGTATGGATTGTCCATTACGCACTCCATCTTGTCAGCGTCAGTCATGAAGTAACCGCTCAAGTAACCACGGTCGAACTGCATACCCTCTACAACACCGATGTTAGTGTCACGGCTCTTGCTCTCCTCGATAGTGATGACACCATCCTTAGATACCTTGCGCATAGCGTCAGCCAAGAGTTTACCGATCTCTGCATCGTTGTTAGCAGAAACAGTAGCTACCTGTTCTATCTTATCGTAGTTGTCATCCACCTGCTCTGCATGAGCCTTGATGAACTCAACAACAGCAGCAACAGCCTTGTCGATACCACGCTTCAAGTCCATTGGATTGGCACCAGCGGTAACGTTCTTCAAACCCTCAGTTACGATAGCCTGAGTCAAGATAGTAGCAGTAGTTGTACCATCACCAGCGTCATCACCAGTCTTGCTAGCTACACTCTTAACGAGTTGAGCACCGGTGTTCTCGAACTTATTCTCCAACTCTACTTCCTTAGCTACGGTAACACCATCCTTAGTAATCTGAGGAGCACCAA
>ENA-OPCK01000543-OPCK01000543.1-human-gut-metagenome-genome-assembly--contig:-NODE-543-length-19354-cov-4.973677_pt1 | contig 19354 bp, 14 predicted proteins | sample MGYA00241249_ERZ501478 | MGnify/ENA primary metagenome ERZ501478 (study PRJEB25962, sample SAMEA2042629) | human gut metagenome | biome: human gut; feature: human-associated habitat; material: faeces...
TATTATCTGTACAAAAAATACCCCCTCTGTGTCTAAAATAAGTTTACCACTTCACAGGGTGATGAAGAATGTGAGGTTGAGGGAGGGGGATAATAAAAAATAATTTCTTGTTTGCATGAGGAATGCTAATACCTGTCGAATATAGAAGTATCATATTATGACAGGAGGAAAAAACTATGAATGCTACCTATGGTTATATTCGTGTCAGTAGCAAAGAACAAAATGAAACCCGGCAGCTCATAGAAATGCAAGCGCTTGTAATTCCCCCGGAAAATCTCTTTATAGATAAACAATCTGGAAGGAATTTTTCTAGACCAAACTACCGTAATATGCTTAGAATATTAAATAAAGACGATTTGCTTTATATAAAAAGTATTGACCGATTAGGGCGTAATTATAGAGAAATTCTTGAGCAATGGCGCATCCTGACTAAAGAAATAGGTGTTGATATAGTTGTTATAGATATGCCGCTTTTGGATACACGACGAGCTAAGGATTTGTTAGGAACTTTCATCAGTGATATAGTTTTGCAAGTATTATCCTTTGTTGCCGAAAATGAATCTCATAATATCCGCCAACGTCAAGCGGAAGGTATAGCTGCCGCTAAGGCGAGAGGAGTACATTTAGGAAGACCGCGTAAACCATTACCGGATAATTTTCAAGAAGCCTTTAATTCTTGGAGGAATGGAGGAATTACCGGAACAACAGCTGCTGCTATGTGCAAAATGCCTTTATCAACTTTTAGATATAGGGCAATTCTTTATGCGAAAGAAAAGGATATTTTGCCGTAAAATTACAAAAAGGTGTACTTTTTAGTAGATTTTTAAGATTATAGTTTTATTTAGATAAAATAAAAAAATACGCTGTAGGATGGACTTACAGCGCATAAGAGGGTATAATTAAGTATATAATTTTGAGGTGTAGCTTTTTGCTAAAAAGTACACCTTCATGCAGGGGGTACTGGTTTGGAGATTACAGAGAAAAACAGGAAAAAGATACGATTACTTTCGCTGTTTTCCGGTTGCGGTGGAATGGATATTGGTTTTGAGGGTGACTTCTTCTGCTTGAAAAAATCTATCAATGTTAATAAGCATCCAGAATGGATGGGAGAAGATAGTGGTAATTGGGTTCGTGTTGCGCCTACTATTTTCGATACAGTTTTTGCAAATGATATACGTCCTGATGCAAAAGCTGCATGGGTATCTTATTTTGATAGAAGAAAAGAAGATGCCAATGCTATATATCATCTTGAAAGTATAGTAGACCTGGTTAAAAAGTCGAAAAACGGAATATCTGTTTTTCCTGATAATATTGAAATTGTTACAGGAGGTTTTCCGTGCCAAGATTTTTCTATTGCTGGCAAGCGTTTAGGTTTTTCTTCTACAAAATCACATAATGGAGAAAAACTAAGTGTAGATGAACCGACTACAGAAAATAGAGGTCATTTATACATGTGGATGCGTGAGGTTATTTCAATTACTGAACCTAAAGTTTTTATAGCTGAAAATGTCAAAGGTTTAACTAATTTAGGGGATGTGAAAAATATCATTGAACATGATTTTTCCGAAGCTGGTCATGGTGGATATCTTGTCGTTCCGGCAAGAGTTTTGTTTGCGCCAGATTATGGCGTTCCACAGTCTAGGGAACGTGTAATTTTCTTTGGATTTAAAAAATCAGCACTTACTCAAAAAGCAAAAGAAGCTTTAGTAAAAAAGATTATACCTGTTGAGTATAATCCTTATCCTGAAAAGACACATGGGGATGATTTAATTCCTTTCGTCACTTGTGCTGATGCGTTTATTGATTTGTTGGAACCGGAATTTAGTAATGATTTATCTCAAAATAAATATTCTAAAGCAAAATACATGGGTGTACATTGTCAAGGACAAACGGAAATTAAAATAGACTCGGTCGGTCCGACTATCAGATCTGAACATCATGGAAATATAGAGTATAGGAGATTAAGCCTTGAACATGGTGGAAAATTAAAAGATGAATTAATAGCAGGAAAAGAAGAGAGAAGATTAACTGTACGTGAATGTGCTAGATTACAGACTTTTCCTGATGATTATCAATTTATTTTAAAAAAGACTGAGTATAATAAGAATGTTTCTGCTAGTGATGCATATAAGATTATAGGAAATGCTGTTCCTTGTTTATTGGCATATAATATTGCCAAAAATCTTGAATCCAAGTGGAAACTGTATTTTAAAGAGGACTAAATAATGTTAGCATCAGAAAATCCAAAACCAGAAGCAATAGCATTTCAAAAATTAATGATTGAAACGAATAATATTCTTAATCAACAGGCTAGATTAAAACATGATTATTTCTCTAAACGAGTAGGAATTCTTCTTGAAGATGACGTAGCGGACGCCTTATGTTATTGCTCTAAGGGTACGCCGTTTGAAGGTACTATAATTAAAGTTTCGGGTCAAAAATTTCCTGATATTATTGCCAATAAACTTTATGGCGTTGAAGTTAAAAGTACTAAAGGTAATCATTGGACATCTACCGGTAGTAGTATACTGGAAACAACTCGAGTACAAGATATTAAGAGAATATATATGACTTTTGGAAAGCTTGGTGGCAATCCGATAGAGTTTATATCGAAACCATATGAAGATTGCTTGTGTGATATCGCTGTAACGCATATGCCTAGATATTTGATTAATATGAAACTACATCCGGGAGAAACTATTTTTGATAAGATGCATATAAGCTACGATGAATTAAGGGAAAAAGATAATCCTATTGCTCCTGTTGCTGAATATTATCGTTCTTTACTGAAACCGGGAGAAAGTCTTTGGTGGGCTGGAGATACTCCTGAGGAAAAGGTTGTTCCTATGAAGTTAACATTATGGAAGGGATTGCCTTTAGATGTAAAGACAAATTTAAAGTCTAAAGCACTTGCGTTTATTCCAGAACTGTTTGGTAATGGCAGTAATAAATATAATAAGCTTATATTTTGGTTAATATCTGAATATGGTGTTGTTTCTCCATCTACTCGAGATATGTTTTCAGCAGGTGGACAAATAAAGGTTTTGGTCAATCGTCAGGAATACACTAATGTTCCTAGAATTATAGGGCATATTGTAGATAACGCTAAAATAATTAATGAAGTGTTAGATACAACGGAGCCTAGAATTTTAAAAGCGCATTGGGGTTTTTATGATGATTTGCTTAGTCCTAGAAATAATTGGATTAAATTAGCAACACATTATTCACAGAATAGGATACTGGATAAGTTGTTAAAAGAAATTTTAGAACACTATATTGGTGCCATGGTTATTAATAATGCATTAGAGTTTCCTAAAGGTATTACGCAAATTAAGGAAACAATGGATTATTCTAATTACGGTCGATGATTGATTTGTATTATTATGGACTGTTTAAATCCTTACCAAAGACATAAAGCTATGCTTGCTAACTCTAGCAAGGACACCAAAATAGAAATCCTCCTGCGCAAGGCACTGTGGCACGAGGGCATCCGCTACCGCAAGAATTATAAGGTGTGCAGCTGCCATCCGGATATCGTCATTACCAAATACAAAATAGCTGTTTTTTGCGATGGTGAGTTTTGGCATGGTATGCGTGATATTAGTAATTGTACCAAGTTCTGGCACGAAAAAATCAGGCGCAATGTGGAGCGTGACCTCGAAAATACCATCGAACTGCGCGACAACGGCTGGATTGTGCTGCGCTTCTGGGAAACGGAAATAAAAAAGCACCTTGCCGACTGTGTGGCAGAGGTGCAGCGCTGCATTGACGCAAGAAGAAGTGCTGTAAAGAGAAAGTAAAGCTGACACGCGAAGAAGAAGTGGCGCGTAAGGCGAACACAGAACTGACGCAAGAAGAAGAAGTGGCGCGTAAGGCGAACATAAAACACTAAAGGCGTTCTGCCCAACTGCGGTAGAACGCCTTATTTCTCAAACACAATTAAAGAATTTTCATACTATTCTTGACATTATCGCAATTATCTGATAATATAAACCCATAAGATTTTGCACACCTGTCCGGAGTATGGTCACTGCAGCGTCACGAACGCCTTATGTATTATTGAGTAGTACATAAGGCGTTTTTTTGAAGGGAGTTGAACGAATGGTAAATCTGAGAGAAGATACCAGAGAATCTATTGCCAAATTAACTTTAATGGATGACATTTTCATGAACAAGGTCTTTGAAAATGATACGGAGCGTACAGCGTTGTTGTTGCGAATTATCTTAAATAATGATAAGATAAAGGTAATAAAAGCAGTAACGCAGCAGAAGCTGAAAAACCTGTCAGGACATGACCTGCAGCTGGACATTCTGGCGCAGGAAGAAAACGGCAGACGCTTCAATGTAGAAGTACAGAACCGCAGTAGTGGCGCTGCAGCACGCAGAGCACGCTATCATCTGAGTCTGCTGGATGCTCACAGCCTGCCAAAGGGTGAAGTATACCAAAAGCTGCCGGATAATTACGTTATCTTTATCACGCAGTATGACGTGCTGAAGGGCGGGTTGCCGATATACCACATCAGTAGAAAAATAGAAGAAAACAATGCAGCTTTTGCTGATGGTTCGCACATCATCTATGTAAATAATAAAATTAAGGATAACACACCACTCGGACGTCTGATGCATGATTTCAATTGTAGTAATCCAGATGATATGTATTATCCGGGATTAGCTGAAAAAGCAAGATATTTTAAGGAAACAGAAAAGGGGTTGACGAATATGGGCGATGTATTTGAAAAATTACTTGCAAAGAGAGAAAAAGAAGCTGCTATGAAAGCAGCAGAAAAAGCTGCTAAAGAAGCACAAGCAAACAAAGTCGAGCTTGCCAAAGGCCTCCTTGCAGACGGCATGAGCATCGAATTCACCGTGCGTCACTCCAAACTTTCGGAAGCAGAGGTGCGTGAGCTGGCGTCCAAGCTGACAGCATAAGAGCATAAAAGACTAAAGGCGTTCTACCCAACTGCGGTAGAACGCCTTTTGCTTTAATGTTGTGTGTGCGTATCAGGCTTGCTCAGCTTGCTCTTTCTTCAGCTTCTCCACATCAGCGAGAGATAAATTTGTAAGCTCAGCGATAACCTCGAGAGAATAGCAGCCCTTGTCCAGCATACGCTTAGCAGTAGCGAGTTTCTCTTTAGCTTCACCTTCAGCAATGCCTATTTCCTTGCCTTCGGCAATGCCCTCAGCTTTTCCCTCACGTCTTTCATCTAATAAACGTGCTTCCATAAGCATAAATTCTCGCCTCACTTTCGTATCTAATTTGAGATAGCTGATTTCATCGTCTATCTGTTTGGTGAAATCAGTGGTTACAATGTGGTTGTTTACATAATCATAAAAGCTCTTGATGTCCTTGGAGATAGCGCCATGCGTACCTTTGGTGTTCAAAATCATCGTGGTTGCTTCATCCGGAAGCTCCAATTCCCGATTTTCCAGACAACACTTTTTAAAGGTATAAACGTAATTATCCTTTTCAAAGAAATCAAAAACGCAGATAAAAATAATAAAGGTCGGTGGCAGCAGGTCATACGGCTGTCCCTTCTGCAGCAAATCAATATCAAGCAGCGCCTGATAATAGCGTGAGCGCTTGGGAAGAACGTAGGTGTCCGTATCGGGATTTTTATTGTTTTTCACCTGCATCTCCAGGTTATAATGCGTGTTTTTATCATCCGCTACGATGATATCAAGGCGGATGCCGCGGCTGGTGTACTCAGGCTCAAGCGTCTTTTCTGCCTCCAGATAGTTGATATCCGCAATTTCTATCTGCAGCAGCTCCTCCAGCAGATGCTTGCAGATACGCTTGCGCGACATAACCTTCTTGAAGATGAAGTCGCTTTGGATAGTCAGGTTTGCAAATTTTGTTGCCAGGTCTTGCATGGTTTTTCTCCTTTCATTTTAACACAAGTGAATAAAAAAATACATAAGCAGTTGCAAAGCGCCTAAAAAACAAAAAAGAGCAGTACCCTGACGATAAAAAATCGTCAGTTTGTACTACTCTTAGAATGTACCAGATAAAAATAAATGGCCTTGCTTAAGCTTCTGCAGAAAAGGTGCATCTGCAGGATATACTGCTTATTTAATTGTCCGCAGGTAAATGAGCCGGAGGCATAAGCTTACTTGCGGTTTTGAAGAACTTAGTTTAAGTGTACTTGAAATACAGGGGAATGTCAAGTGTGAAGGGGCGCGCATTGCTTCAGCCGCTTTTTTGCATGCGCTATTCCTCTGCTAAAAAATCATCCGTTTGGCAACAAACTTTTCACAAAAAATATGTATCACTATTTGTCAATAGCCCATATTTAGTGTATAATAAAGTAGAGAGTATGTGTGCGGACACAGTATCAAATTCAATTTCTACATTTGTACGGAAGAATGTAAAATAAAAAATGGAGGTGTATTTTTTTTGGGTAAATTTCAACATAAGGTCCAGATTATTCCGCTGGGTGGTTTGGGCGAAATTGGTAAAAATATGACGGTATTCCGTTACGGGGACGACATGATCCTGATTGATGCAGGCCTGATGTTCCCTGAAGACGATATGCTCGGCATTGACTTGGTTATTCCCGATATTACATATTTGGTTGAGAATAAAGATAAAATTAAGGGTATCTTTCTGACACATGGTCACGAGGACCATATCGGTGCGCTGCCCTATGTTATGAAACAAATTGATTGTCCCGTTTATGGTACCGCACTTACTCTGGGTATTTTACAAGGCCGCTTGAAGGAAAACGGTGTAGGCAACGAAAACCTGCACGTAGTAAAACCCGGTGACAAGATTAACGCCGGTGCCTTTAAGCTCGATTTCATCCGCGTAAACCACAGCATTCCCGACGCTGTTGCTATCGCGATTACTACTCCTATCGGTGTTATCATCCACACCGGTGACTTCAAAATCGACCACACTCCTGTTGACGGACAGGTTATGGAATTCAATAAATTTGCCGAATACGGCGACCGCGGTGTACTGTGCCTGCTGGCAGACAGCACCAACGCCGAGCGCCCGGGCTTCACTCCCAGCGAAAAAATGGTAGGCCAGACCTTTGACGAGGAGTTCCGCTATGCTAAGCACCGTATTATAGTAGCAACCTTCTCCTCTAACGTACATCGTATTCAGCAGGTTATTGATACTGCTGTGAAGTACGACCGTAAGGTAGCAGTTATCGGCCGCAGCATGGTGAATGTTGTAAATATCGCTAAGGAGCTGGGTTACTTAAAGGTTCCCGAGGGCGTTTTGATTGATATTGACGAAACTCATAACTATACGCCGGAAAAGGTTGTTATTATCACCACCGGCAGTCAGGGCGAGCCGATGAGCGCGCTCACCCGTATGGCTATGAATGACCATAAAAAGGTTGATATTATGCCCGGTGATACAGTAATTATTTCTGCTACACCGATTCCGGGCAACGAAAAGCTCGTTTCCCGTACTATCGACCATCTGTACAAGCTGGGTGCGGACGTTATTTATGAAAAGAGCAACGGCGTCCACGTTTCCGGCCACGCCAGCCAGGAGGAAATCAAGATGATGCACAATCTGGTGCGTCCGCGTTTCTTCATGCCTGTGCATGGTGAATACCGTCACCTGGTTAAGCATGCTAATCTGGCGAAATCCCTTGGCATGCCGGCAGACCACATTGTTATCGGTGAAAACGGCAGCGTTATCGAGCTGACCAAGAGCAGCATTACCATTAACGGCAAGGTGCCTGCAGGCAAGGTGCTGGTTGACGGCCTGGGTGTCGGCGATGTAGGCAACATCGTACTGCGCGACCGCCGTCAGCTCTCTCAGGACGGTATCATGATTGTTGTTGTAACCATCGATAAGGAATCCTGCCATGTGGTTTCCGGTCCGGATATCGTTTCCCGCGGCTTTGTTTATGTACGCGAGGCCGAGGACCTGATGGATGAAGCACGCGATAAGGTGCAGGCTGCCCTGGACCGCTGCGAGGAAAACAATGTTTCCGAATGGTCGGCAATCAAGTCCACCGTGCGTGATTCTCTGGGACGCTTCCTGTTCGAAAGAACCCGTCGTCGCCCGATGATTCTGCCGATTATCATGGAGATTTGATAGTTTTCAGTGATTAGTTATTAGTTATTAGTTATTAGTGAATAGTAAATAGTGAATAGTTTTTGGTGAGCGGTTGTCAGCAGTCAGCTGATAAAGGATGACTGCCGGCAGCTGCGATTTTAGGAGTTGTCTTATCTTGCGCAAGGAAAGAAGAAGGAAGCAACAGAATAGAAGCTACTCGCGCCCTGTCGGCGTTGTCTGCCTGCTTATGGGTCTGCTGTTTGCAGCCGCTCTTCTTATGACGGCTGAGGACGGCGTAATGCATTATGCTTACCAGGTGGAATTATATTTGCTGGGTAAGGGTATCTTTTTGCTGCCTTTGGCGTTCTTTGCTGCGTCCTGGCAGCTGCTTAGGGGACAATTTGGTGTTTTTAACAAGAGAACATTAATTTTTACTTTGGTGACGCTGTGCCTTACCGGCACAGCTCATCATGTTTTTGTACCTGTTGGCTCTGAGCTGGAGCCTTCGCTGATAGCGGATGGCGGCGGTCTTATAGGCGGCCTTTTGCTGAAGCTGCTGCGTTCCTTTGCCGGTGATGTAACGGTTTATATTATTCTTGCCTTAGGCTGGCTGTGGCTGCTGGGCCTGGTGCTGCCGCTGCGCAAATGGTGGGAGCTGTGGCAGGATTACCTGACCTCCGACGATTTGACGTTGGTGCGCCCTGACGACAAGGTGAGGGAGGAGCGCGTGCGTCCCGAGATTGTGCCCAGAACCGTGTTCAAGCGCAAGAGTGTCGCGCCTCAACAGCATACCGCTCCCGCGGATAATGTTATCAGCAACTATACCAGCCCTGAATTTGATGCCTTCAACGAGGGCGTGCAGAAGAAAAGTGCCTTCAGAAGCATTTTGGGCTTTACGAAAAACAAGAGCGTTTACGAAAAATCTCCTTTAAAAGAGGAAATAGAGCGTGACCCGGTGCAGCTGCCCGAATGGGAGCAGTCCAAACCCGAGGTCATTGTAAGACCGATTATCAATTATGACGATGATTACGAGCCGGACAGCCGCTTTCTGGATGATGCGGAGCCGCAGGCTGCCGAACCTGAGCCGGAGCCCGAACCGGAGCGTCCTGCTTCCGTAATCCGCAATACCTATCGCGAGGAACAGGTACCGGCGTTTGCCGAGCCTGCCAAGGCAGTGCCGCAGCCTGAGCCTGAACCGGAGAAGCCGGCCGTAACGATTTTTGACAGCGCAGATAAAATTGCCGCAGCGGCGCCTGCTCAGCAGACCGCTGCAGCATATGAGCCTGAAGCGCAGGCCGCGAGCAGTTATCAGCTGCCCCCGCTGGAGCTTCTGGATACGCCGAAGGCCAGTGACCCGTCCACCTATCAGAAGGACATCATGGACCAATGTGCTGTGCTGGAGCAGACTTTGGCAGACTTCAAGGTGCGCGCCAGAGTTGTTGCCGTAACACGCGGACCGTCGGTTACCCGCTTTGAGCTGGAGCCTGCGGCAGGCGTGAAGGTAAGCTCGGTGGTGAACCTGGCGGATGATATTGCCCTGCGTCTGGCTGCTCCCGGTGTGCGTATCGAGGCGCCGATTCCCGGCAAATCTGCCATCGGCATCGAAGCGCCGAACACGAAGAACGATCCCGTGTGCTTCCGTGAGGTTGTGGAGGCAGGCAGTGTGCGCAATGCCAAGGAGCATCTGTGCATCGGTCTGGGCAAGGATATCAGCGGTGATATTATTTCCGCCGACCTTGCGAAAATGCCGCACCTTCTGGTAGCAGGCTCCACAGGCTCCGGCAAATCGGTGTGCATCAATACGATTATCGCCGGTCTTTTGTACCGTGCTACTCCGGACGAGGTTAAACTGATTCTTGTCGACCCTAAGGTCGTAGAATTGTCTAATTACAATGGTATTCCGCATCTGCTGACACCTGTTGTCACCGAGCCGAAAAAGGCAGCCAGCGCGCTGCACTGGGCGGTAGCGGAAATGGAGCGCCGTTATAAGGCGTTTGCCGACAGCCGTGTGCGTGACATCAAAACCTATAACGCACAGGCCGCAGAAAAGATGCCTTATATCGTAATCATCATCGACGAGTTATCCGACCTGATGATGGTAGCCAAGGTTGATGTGGAGGATGCCATCCTGCGTCTGGCACAGAAGGCCCGCGCTGCCGGTATCCATCTGATTCTGGCAACCCAGCGTCCGTCCGTAGATGTTATTACAGGCATCGTCAAGGCGAATATTCCTTCACGTATTGCTTTCGCCGTATCCTCGCAGACAGATTCGCGCACCATTATTGATATGGGCGGTGCCGAAAAGCTGCTGGGCAAGGGCGATATGCTCTTTTACCCCATGGGCTACAACAAGCCTGTGCGTGTGCAGGGGGCCTTCGTCAGCGATGATGAGCTGAATAAAATAGTAGATTTCATTATCAAGCAGTCCATTCCTGTAAATTACAGCGAAGAAGTAACAGAGCAGGAGCTGGAATGTGATAATAAAGGCCATAATGCCGAGGATGCAGGCTCCAATGCGCCTGCGGAGGATGAGCTTTTTGAGGATGCCCTGAGCCTTGTGCTGGATATGGGGCAGGCATCAAGCTCCATGCTGCAGCGACGCTTCCGCATAGGCTATACGCGTGCGGCGCGTCTGGTAGATACCATGGAGGAGCTGGGCATTGTCGGTCAATCTGTAGGCAGCAAGCCACGAGAGGTTATAATGTCGCGTAAGGAAGCAGAGGAACGCTTCCTGCGCCGTGAATAAGCGGAGGTGCAGGCGAAATGGATGATAAGGAAAAGACTGTCGGCGCAATTTTAAAAGAAGCAAGATTAGCTAAGGGTATTTCTCTTGCTGATGCCGAAAAGGCTACCAGTATCCGCAGCCGTTATCTGCAGGCTGTAGAAAATGACGAATATGACAAGACTCCGGGCGAGGTTTTCCTGAAGGGAATAATCCGCAACTACGGTAATTATCTGGGCTTGAACGGTCCGGAGCTTGTTAATGAATATAAAGCAAGTGCTGCCGGTATGGCGGCAGAGGCTGTACGCAGCAAGGGTATCCGTGAGGTGGAAAAGGTCCGCCTCAATATCCAGCTGAAGGATAAGCGTGATATCGGCAGCGGTACAGGCCGCTTTGAAATGCCGGGTTTGCCGAAGCTGCCGATGAAGCAGTGCCTGGCAGGCTTAGCAGCGGTAGCGGTGCTCACGGCGGGCTATTTTGCTATTCCCGCTACGATTAACTATTTTAAAAATATGCCTAAGGATGAGGCCAAGCAGACCGAGCAGGTTAAGCCTGAAGCTAAAGCGCCCGCAGTGCTGGACAAGGTTACTGTTGACCTGGAGGCCGAGGGTGACTGCTGGCTGGAGGCAAGTGCCGACGGCAAGGAGCTTTTTGCCGGCATTCTGCATGCTAAGGAAAGCAAGCATTTCGAGGCTAAGGATAAGCTGATTGTCAAGTACGGCAATATCGGCGTTGTACGCATCAAGGTGAACGGCGAGGCTGTTGACCTGAAGGGCGAGCATGGCGTGGCAGTCAAGACCTATCTGCGCAATGCGCCTACGCAGCCTGCAGCTACGCCTAAGGCAGAGGAGGCTGCACAACAGACTGCTGCCGAAGAAAAGGCCGCACCTGCTGCCGCAGTAGAGGAAGCGCCGCAGCCCGCTGCAGCCGTACCTGCGCCGAAGGCAGAAGAACCGAAGCCGCAGGCTGAGGTTAAGCAGGCTGAGCCGCAGCAGCCTCAGGCTGCCGGCGAAGCGAAGGCCGATAAGAAGAAATAATAATTTGTTCAGGAGTTTTTAATGAAACAGTTTTTACCGATTTCCGCTCAAGAAATTGCCGAGCGTGGCTGGGAGCAGATTGACTTTCTGTTTATCAGCGGCGATGCTTATGTAGACCACCCCTCCTTCGGTCCGGCAGTAATCTGCCGTGTGCTGGAGGCGCAGGGCTACAAGGTAGCTATGCTGTGCCAGCCGCGTTGGGATAAAGCAGAATATCTGGCAGAGCTGGGCAAGCCGCGACTGGGCGTGCTTATTTCCGGCGGCAACCTTGACTCCATGCTGTGCCGTTATACGGCAGCCAAGAATGAGCGTTCTGTCGACAAGTATACCGCAGGCGGTGCGGTGGGACAGCGTCCCGACCATGCTACGGCCGTTTATGCGCAGCTCGTCAAAAAGCTGTGGCCGGATATGCCCGTAGTTATCGGCGGCATTGAAGCCAGCCTGCGCCGTTTTGTGCATTTCGACTACTGGGAAAACAAGCTGATGCCCTCTATTCTGGAGAGCAGCGGTGCGGACCTTTTGGTTTACGGCATGGGCGAAAAGCAGATAGTGGAAATTGCCGACTATCTGGCAGGCGGTGCTTCTGCCGAGGATATGCATTACATCCGCGGTACGGCCTATATGTCCGACACTCTGCCCGATGACGAATATGTGGAGCTTCCCGACTGGAGGGCTATCAAGGACGACCGCAAGGAATTTGCCAGAGCCTTCAAGCTGCAGAGCAAGGAGCAGGACCCGTTTTATGGCAAAATCGTAGTCCAAAAGGGACAGAAGAAATATATCGTGCAGAATCCGAACATCTTCCCGCTGACGATGGAGGAGATGGACGCTATCTATGATTTGCCTTATATGCGTAAGTGGCATCCGAGCTACGATGCCAAGGGAGGCGTTGCGGCGCTCGAGGAGGTACAGTTCAGCCTTGTCAGCAGCAGAGGCTGCTTCGGCAGCTGTTCCTTCTGCGCTATTCATGCGCATCAGGGACGCATCATTCAGGCGCGCAGCCATGAATCTATTCTGCGCGAAGCTAAGATTCTGACGCAGCTGGACGGCTTCAAGGGCTATATCCATGACGTCGGCGGCCCTACGGCCAACTTCCGCCATCCTTCCTGTGCCAAGCAGCTGAAATACGGCGTGTGCAAGGACAGGCAGTGCCTGTTCCCCAAACCGTGCCCCAATATTGATGCCGACCACAGCGATTATATAGCGCTTTTGCGCAAGCTGCGCGCTTTACCGGGCGTCAAGAAGGTGTTTATCCGCAGCGGTATCCGTTATGATTATATGCTGGCGGATAAAAAGCAGGATTTCCTGGATGAGCTGTGCCGCTATCACATCAGCGGTCTGCTGAAGGTGGCGCCCGAGCATATCGCACCCCAGGTTCTGGCGCGTATGGGCAAGCCCGGCAAGGAAGTTTATCTGAAGTTTATGCGCCTTTATGCGCAAAAAAATAAGGAAATCGGCCTGCCGCAATATCTGGTTCCGTATTTTATTTCCAGCCATCCGGGCTGCACGCTGAACAATGCCATTGAGCTGGCAGAGTTTTTGCGTGACATCAAGCACAATCCGGAGCAGGTGCAGGACTTCATTCCTACTCCCGGCAGTGCGGCGACGGCGATGTATTATTCCGGCATCGACCCGGAAAGCGGCGAAACCGTATTTGTGGCCCGCAATCCGCATGATAAAGCAATGCAGCGTGCGCTGATGCAGTACCGTACTCCGCGTAACCGTAAGCTGGTGCTGGAGGCGCTGCAGAAGGCAGGCCGTATGGACCTTGTGGGCAACGGGCCTAAATGCCTGCTGCATACGGAGCAGGAGCAGCGCGGCGGAGCGCGTGGCGCAAAGCGTGATGCATCTCGCGGCCCGAAACGTAATGCAACCCGCAGTGCTGCCGGCAGTGGAGCGCGCAAGGCAACGCGCAGTACCGCTTCAGGCAGTACCGGTGGAAAAAGGCGTGAGGATAAGCGCCGCAGATAGTAACGGAGGGATGAGATGATCCGTTGTATCTTTTTAGTGCTGATTTTAGCCGGAATACTGACGGGAGGCTGCGGTGAGCAGCCTGCTCCTGTACAGAAAGCAGGGGCAAAAACCATTATCCTGTATTCCGAGCTTGATAATAAATTTACTGAAAATCTGGTGGATGCTTTCAACAGGGAGCAGAAGGATAAGCTGCAGCTGAAGGCTGTTTACGAGCTGAAGCCCGGCGGGGAGCTGCCGGACGTTGTGCTGGCCGAGCAGCGCACGCTTGCCGGACTGAAGCGTCATGGAAGCCTGAAGCCTGTGGCCTTTGCCGATGGCGACAGACTGCCGCAGAAGTTCCGTGACGCGGATTTAAGCTGGTACGGCGTTTTCTATGATCCGATAGTTTTTCTGGTCAACCAGCAGTATGCCCGTACTGTCGGGCAGGTCAATATCTGCAGCTGGCAGGATTTGGCAGGGAAAGAGCAGCTGCGCATTGCTCTGGAAAATTTATCCGACAGCAACAGCACGCAAAACTTTCTGGCAGGTCTGGCAGACCGCTTCGGCGAGGATGAATCGCTGGAGTATTTAGGCAATATCAACCGCTTTATCGGGCAATATTCCAAGTTTCCCTTTACACCTGTGCGCATGGCGGCGGTAGGTGATGCGGATGTGGCTATTACCAGACAAAGCTACGTTTTTAAATATCTGGAAAATAAATTTCCCGCTTATGTTGTCTATCCCAAGGAAGGCACGCCGGTAAATCTTTTCTGCGTAGGCCTGTTTAAGAATACCGCCGATGATTTGCAGGGCCTGAAGGTTATGGAATGGCTTATGACAAGCGAGCAGGTGCAGGCGATAGCGCAGGAAAATGCTACAGGCTATCTGTTCCTGTTCCCGCGCGGCTTTGATGAGGCTGCCGCCGATGCCGATAAAATCTGGCTCAACAGCAGTTATCTGGAGCCTGTTAAGCAGGACAGCCTGACAAATAAGTGGCTGAGTAAGGTAAGATTCAGTAAATAGTGATTAGTGGTTAGTGGCTAGTCATTAGTAAATAGTGATTAGATTATAGTGATTTATGCTCTTGCTTGCTGTCCCGACAGCTAGAGTGAGGGCAGCAGGTTTTGGAGGTAAAGAATGAAAATAGGTATGGTCAGCCTCGGCTGTCCCAAAAATCTGGTAGATTCTGAAGTTATGCTGGGTATTATCAAGGATAAGCAGCTGGAGATTACCAATGATCCCGCAGATGCCGAACTGATTATTGTTAATACCTGCGGTTTTATCGAAAGTGCGAAGGAGGAATCCATCAGCACAATTTTACAAATGGCGCAATACAAGGAGGAGGGCAGCTGCAAGTATCTGATTATGACAGGCTGCCTCGGCCAGCGTTATGCAGACGAGCTTTTCGAAAGCATGCCGGAGGTTGACGCTATCGTCGGCACCGACAGCTTTACCGATATCGGTTGGGTTATCGATCAGGTGCTGGCAGGCAAGCGCGTAAAGCATCTGCAGAAGCTGGAAAGCAAAAATGTGCAGGCTCCGCCTAGAATGCTGACTACGCCTGATTACATGGCGTATCTGAAAATTGCCGAGGGCTGCGACAACTGCTGCTCCTACTGCATTATTCCGCAGCTGCGCGGTCCCTACACCAGCCGTCCTTATGATGAGGTTATGGCAGAGGCAAGAAGCCTTGCTGCTCACGGCGTCAAGGAGCTGATTGTAGTTGCGCAGGACACCACCCGCTACGGCGAGGACCTCACCGGCAAGCTGCTTTTGCCGCAGCTTTTGCGTGATCTCAACGAGCTGGAGGGCATTAAATGGATTCGCGTTATGTACCTGTATCCCAACAACTTTACGGACGATTTGATTGCAGCCTTTGCCGAATGCGACAATGTGTGCAAGTATATTGATATTCCTCTGCAGCATGCCAGCGACAGACTGCTGGAAAGCATGAACCGCTATGATACACGCGCGCAGGTAGAAGAGCTTCTGGCCAAGCTGCGTGAGCGTATTCCGGGAATTACTATCCGCACTACCTTTATCGTGGGCTTCCCCGGTGAAACCGACGAGGATTTTGCGGAGCTGATGGACTTTGTTGAAAAGCAGCGCTTTGAAAACGCAGGCGTGTTCCAGTATTCCCAAGAGGAGGGCACTGTGGCCGGCGCTATGGAAAACCAGATTGAGCCTGAGGTTAAGGAAAACCGCTATCATGAGCTGATGGCGCTGCAGGCAGGAATTTCCGAAGAAATCCATCAGGAGCGCGAGGATGAGGAGCTGGACGTTATCGTCGAAGGCTTTGATGAAGAAAACCCCGCTCTTGCGGTAGGACGTTCCTATCACGAGGCACCTGATATCGACGGCAACATCTTTATCGAAAATGCCGCCGAGCTGAAGGTAGGCCAGATGGTAAGAGTGCGTATTCTGCAAGGCTTTACCTATGAAATGGTGGCAGAGCTGGTTTAAGAGCGTTGCTGTAAGAGTCAAAATAACCGGTGAGAGGGTGACAGCAGGATGAAGGTTGAAATCATTACTACCGGGACGGAGCTGCTGCTGGGTGAAATTTTAAACACCAATGTGCAGTATTTATCCCGCAAGCTGAATAATATAGGCTTTGATGTTTTATATCACACTACGGTCGGAGATAATCCGGAGCGTATGCGCGCAGTGCTGGAGCAGGCCATGCAGCGCGCCGATATCATCATTACCAGCGGCGGTCTGGGGCCGACGCGCGGTGATATTACCAAGGAGATGGTGATGGAGGTTTGTCATACCGAAGGCTATCTCGATTTGGATACGTGGGGACGCATAGATGCATATTTTGCAAAGAAGGGACTTTGCCCTTCGCAAAATAATGAAAAGCAGGCGTATGTGCCCATCGGGGCCGAGGTGCTGCAGAACGATGTGGGTACCGCTCCCGGACTGTGGCTGGAATATAAGGACAAAATCTTCATTATGCTGCCAGGACCTCCGAGCGAGCTTACGGATGTGTGCGAAAAGCAGCTGCTGCCGCGAATGCTGCAGCGCTTCAGCGAGCACGGCATTATCATGTCGCGCACTCTGCATCTGCGCGGTATCGGCGAATCTATGGTAGCATCCAAGCTCGACGAGCTTATTATGGCGCAGACAAATCCGACGATTGCGCTTTATGCCCGCTACGGTGAAATTCTCATCAGGCTTACGGCGAAGGCTGCCAATGATAAAGAGGCAGTCAAGCTGCTCGACGTTATGGAAGCCAAGGTACGCAAGAGCGTTGATAATTATATATACGGTGTGGATGATGCCACTCTGGCGGCCTGCTTAGGGCAGGAGCTGCTGAAGCAGGGTAAAACTATTGCCTTTGCGGAATCCTGCAGCGGCGGTCTTGCCAGCAGCCTGGTTACGGATGTGCCGGGCAGCAGTGAATATCTGTTGGGAAGCATCGTCAGCTACACTAACATGGCTAAGCAGAAGCTGCTCAATGTGCAGGCAGATACGCTGGCCAAATACGGTGCTGTCAGCCGCGAAACCGCTTGCGAAATGGCGCTGGGCGTACGCAAGCAGCTGGGCAGCGATTACGGTGTGAGCATTACGGGCAACGCAGGACCGGGAGCCAGCGAGGGCAAGCCGGTAGGCCTTGTATATATTGCCGTTGCTACCGACGACGTGGTATATTGTCAGGAGCACCGTTTTATGTCTACAAGAACAGAAAATAAGCTGAGAATAGCTCAGACAGCTATTTCCATGGCTATTGATAAATTATTAGAAGAAAAAAACAATATGGAGGATAAACATTAATGACCATTCAAAAAGAGATGTTCGGCAACTTAGAGCTGGACAAAAAAATTGTAACCGCCCTGACTGACATGGGCTTCGAAGAGCCTTCTCCGATTCAGGCCGCTACTATTCCCCTAGTGCTCGAAGGTAACGACGTTATCGGCCAGGCACAGACCGGTACCGGCAAAACCGCTGCTTTCGGCATTCCTCTGGTGCAGGCAATTACCGACTTCAAGCATATTCAGGCGCTGATTATGACTCCGACCCGTGAGCTGGCTATTCAGGTTGCGGAAGAGGTAGGCAAAATCGGCCGTACCCGCCGCGTGCGTGCACTGCCTGTTTACGGCGGGCAGCCGATTGAAAGCCAGATCCGTGCGCTGCGCAACAATGTGCAGATTGTTATCGGTACTCCGGGCCGTCTGATTGACCATATCAACCGCGGTACTATCCATCTGGACCATATCAAATTCCTCGTACTGGACGAGGCTGACGAAATGCTGGATATGGGCTTTGTTGATGATATCGAAGAAATTATGCGCAGCCTGCCGGTTGAACGCCAGACTCTGCTGTTCTCCGCAACTATGCCCCGTCCGATTCTGAGCCTGACCAAGAAGTACATGAAGGCGCCGAAGAATGTAACCATTTCCAAGGAAGAGCTGACTGTACCTCTGATTGAGCAATACTATTTCGAAACCAAGGATAAGATTGAAGGCCTGTGCCGTCTGCTGGATGCAGAAATCGACGGCAAGCTGATTATCTTCTGCCGTACCAAAAAGGGTGTTGACGACCTGTCTATTGCACTTTCCAGCCGCGGCTACATGGCTGAGGGCCTGCATGGTGACCTGAGCCAGAACCAGCGTGACCGCGTAATGAAGAAATTCCGCGAAGGCGCTGTTGATGTGCTGATTGCAACCGACGTTGCTGCCCGCGGTATCGACGTTGACAACATTACCCACGTTATCAACTTTGATATTCCGCAGGATCCGGAAAGCTACGTTCACCGCATCGGCCGTACCGGTCGTGCAGGCAACACCGGCGTAGCTATGACCTTCATCACTCCGCGTGAATTCCGTCAGCTGAAGCTGATTGAGCGTACCGTCAAGACTAAAATCCAACGCCGTCAGCTGCCGACTGCTGCTAACGTTATCGAGCGTCAGCGCGACCAGATTATCAGCAAGATGCAGACTGTGCTGGAGCTGAACGCTTACCATGACTATATGCCGATTGCCGAAAGCCTGCTGGATGATTACAGCGCCGAAGAGGTTGCTGCCGCAGCTCTGAAGCTGATGCAGGAGGGCATTAAGGCTCTGGAGGCTCCGCAGGAGGATATCCTCTCCAAGGATCTGCGCAATACCGGCGGCCGTCCCGGCATGGTGCGTCTGTTCATCAACATCGGCCGCAGCCAAAAGATTATGGTTAAGGATATTGTCAGCACCATTGCTATCGAGGCAGACATTCCGGCGCGTGATATCGGCCTGATTAATATTTATGATAAGTTTACCTTTGTTGAGGTACCGGAGGATGTAGCCGAAAAGGTTATCGGTGCGATGAACAAGAACTTTATCAAGGGGTATAAGGTTAATATTGAGCCGGCGAAGGCAAGAAGATAATAAAAAGGGCGACCGAGTATAATGCGTCATCTGCGTCGTCATGGCCTGAGCCTGCGAAGCAAGAAGACAACAAGCCTCTCCTTGGGGAGAGGTGGCATCGCGTAGCGATGACGGAGAGGGGGAAAAGTACAGAGAGTGTAAACCCCTCTCAGTCGCCCTGACGGGCGCCAGCTCCCCCCAAGGGTAGCCTTTCAATAAGCAAAATGAAGTGGTAAACTTATTTTAGACACAGAGGGGGTATTTTTTGTACAGATAATAT
>ENA-OPCK01000545-OPCK01000545.1-human-gut-metagenome-genome-assembly--contig:-NODE-545-length-19239-cov-8.285342_pt1 | contig 19239 bp, 19 predicted proteins | sample MGYA00241249_ERZ501478 | MGnify/ENA primary metagenome ERZ501478 (study PRJEB25962, sample SAMEA2042629) | human gut metagenome | biome: human gut; feature: human-associated habitat; material: faeces...
TTTTGAGTATTAATAACTTATTTAATAATCGTCTCGTTTTAACGGGACACTAGTGACGAAAAATATAAAAACAATAACAATGGTAGTTCCGTATTAGGAACTTATGGTGTTCCATTTGAGTACACTGATTTGAAGTATGTTATTGTTGAGTCCGAGCAAAATCGCAATGAAGTGATTGGGTTCTTTCAGAAACAGCATGTTGATTTCTCTCACATTGTTATTCTGACAAAGTCTCAGATACTTGAAGATATAGTTGGGGATAATCATAATGAAGAATTGCCAGAAATAAAGATTGGTTATTCGAAAATATCAGATTTGGCAAAAAAAGTTGGATCAGAATACTTTGATAAACTAAAAATGTAGGGTTATGGCTGCTCAAAGAAATGTATTAATTATTTTGGGAAATGGATTTTCTATTGATTTAATGAAAACAATAGATAAATCAGAAGATGTGAATCTTGGAAACTTATTTGCTTCCGGGGCAGATGTTCCATGGCCTGAGACTGGAGCTTCAGGATTCTTGTCATTTCAAAATTGCCCGAATCTTTGGACTTTAGGTGCTCGTCCATATCTAGATAAAGATAAGGCGTTAAATATAATAGAAGAGGTTATTACGTGTGCAAATATTTTGCCTCAACGTATAGAGATAAAAGATAAGATATATATACGAGCTTATAATGAGTTAGAACAATATCTTATGTCTTTGTTTGTCTACTATACGAATAAAGTAAATCTTGGTAAATGTAAAAAGAAGCTACATGATTGGGGGTGGGTTAAATATTTGAAGAAACTAAATTCTGATAAAAATATTAAGTCTATCCATATAGTTTCATTGAATTATGATGTGTGGTTAGAACTTATATTGGATATGTTCGCACTCCCATATAGCATAGATGGTTTTTCGGCAGATAAGAAGAAGATTCATATTTATAAGCCACATGGTTCAATCGCATTTCATTCTGTTAAACGTGATAAAGCTGCTTATTGTATTCCTGATAGATATTCTTTTGATAACCATAAATTGACCGAGTTTAAGTATGATAATAAAAATTTAGATTGTTTGAATATAATTAATGCAATAATTCCACCTGCTGGTGATTCTTCTAGAATGAAACAATCATGGTCAGCCGAAATAAGAAATCACATTAAGGTTCAAGCAAGTGGTTTAACTAAAAATGACTTGGTTATAATTTGTGGAATTTCTTATTGGCACGTTGATCGACAGGAAATAGACACATACTTGTCAGTTATACCTGCTGATATTAAACATTTGGTTATGGTAAATCCATATCCTCCTGAGGTGCTGAATGCAGTTTTAATGACATTGTTCGACCAGTATGTTGTAATAGCTAACTCAACTAATTTATTAAAATTATGAAGCGATTTAAAAGACATGAAACAGCCTTTACAATTGCAACCTTGTGGGAATTCAAGAGTTTAGGCAAAATAAATTTGAATCCAAAGTATCAGCGTAGCTCTGAAGTTTGGAGTGAAGAAAAACAATCTTTTCTTATAGATTCTTTAGTTAAGAACTTTCCAATCCCTCCTATATTTCTTCATGAGTTCATTGATCAAAGTTCTGGTAAGACAAAATATGACGTTATAGACGGAAAACAGCGTCTTACTTCAATATTTAAGTTTATTGAGGGAAAGTTATCTTTACCAGAAGATTGTTCTGATGATGGTTATTGTGAAGACGCTATGAATGGTACATTTTTTCAAGATTGGGATAAAGATGATTTTTCAGATGTAAAAAGAGATTTCTGGCAATATCAAATAAATATTGTGTTTATTGATTCTGATGAGGAAGAAACTATCAATGATGTATTTGATCGTTTGAACCGAAATGGTGAACCTCTTACGGCACAAGAGTTTAGAAAAGCAATGTATAGTCAATATGATCTTTATAAATTGTTGACGGAATTGCCTTCAGTTTCACCATTTGATAAAATTTTGATACGTCTTGATAAAAATAGATATGAAGATATTGAATATTGTTCAGAATTATTTTTCTCTATAGTTGAGGGAAAAGTTATTGATAGCAATAAAAGCCAATTGGATGCACTTTATAAGAAATATTTTCATGACGAGATGTTAGATAGGGCAAAACTAATAGAGTTTGAAACTAAGTTTAAGCAAACAGCTGCCATTTTAACCCATCTTTTGAGTGATATGCAATTATATTTCAAAACAAGTGTATCTCATGTTTATGCTATGTGGATGTTTGCATGTTATATCCAGAATGAAGGTAAGGACGTGTCCCTTTATACTCAAAGTTTCAATGAATTTTATACCAAAGTTAAGAAGAAGGTGAATGATCCATTTATACAAAAGTATATTCAATCTATGCAACAGGCCACAAAATCTTTTGTATACAGAAAAAAAAGGTATGAGGCTTTATTAGGATATATGAAGAAAAACGTAGAACATATAGATGAGTGAATATCCTGGCTTGTCAATAATATAATGTACTATAATAATCATTTTCATAAGTCTATCTCTTGCGGTCCCATCCCGCACAACATGGCGTAGACCTTTGATGGTCCGCCAACCTTAGAGCGTAGCGGTTACGAGCACCGGAGGGCGGTTACATCCTTCCTTCTGAGGAGGAAGGCTTGGTTAGAGGTGGAGCTCCCTTTGGCTAAAGGGAGACGGAGGGATTCGAAAGAACCTTCTTTAATGGTAAAGAAGGACGGGATGATTTTAGAAAACTCTTCTTATTTTAAGAACACAAAAATAAAAACACAATATCATGATGAATAATTTTAAAGATATAAAAGTAGCAGTAGCCGGTACCGGCTACGTCGGTCTGAGTATAGCAACCCTGTTATCTCAGCACCATCATGTAAGCAGTAGATGTAATCCTAGAGAAGGTGGAGAAACTCAACAATAAAATTTCTCCTATCCAGGACGATTACATCGAAAAGTATTTGGCTGAAAAGCCATTTATACGTGACATTTTCAGTAGAAATTAATTTTTTATAGATTTATGAGAGATAGAAACAATCAGAATGGCTCTTCTCAGACGCCTTACTCTGGGATACTATATAAACTCAAAGTATCCCTCTTTGCGAATAAATTGACGAATTGGTATTTTTCAAAGGCAACCCTGCCATATTGGTGCATCCTGGCACTCGATAGCATTGCTATCGTCATAGCGGGTATGATAGCAACCTATATCGCAGAAGGAGGCGAGGTGATAGCTTCCCATTTCTGGAACTATCTCCTCATGTTCATTTGCTCCCTGCCACTCTTCGTGGTAGGTATGCGTATGTTCCATACCTATTCCGGTATCATGCGCTACTCGTCATTCGTTGACCTGCTCCGCATATCCGGTGCCCTCGTTGTCGGTTTCATCTTGAATTGCGTACTTCTCCAGGTGATGCCAGAAAATATCCTTTGTGAGATTACCACAGAATCCATTGTCGTTATGCTCTTCATATCCATGATAGAGATGTGGACCATGCGAATCCTCGTGAAGTATATGTACGACTCCAGTTTTTCAGCCGAAAGCAAGACTCCAGTCTTTATCCTTGGAGTAAGAGAAGGCGGTATCTCCCTGGCAAAGTCTATGCGCAACGAGCATCCTTCACAATATATCGTGAAAGGATTCACCACGGAAGAAACCGCTATGGTAGGCAGATTCCTGCTGGGTTGCGAAGTCTATTCCTATGATGAGACTTTGATAGGCGTCATGCGCAAGATGAATGTCAAGACCCTCTTCGTAAGCCCGCTGGTCACAGAGAAGTTCTTGGAGAATCAGGATATGATCGACAAACTCACCACAGAAGGCATCAAGATTATGATGATGCCAAAGGCGCAGAGCTGGGATGGCAAGTCAAACCTTCGTCATCAGATGATGCGAGAGGTAGATATCGAAGATCTTCTTCCACGAGATAAAATCGAAGTGGATATGAATGCCATTGGTAAGCTTCTCAGCGGTCGCACCATTCTGATTACGGGAGCAGCCGGAAGTATCGGTTCCGAGATGGTAAAGCAGATTGCCATCTATAATCCACAACGCCTGATTCTCGTAGATGAGGCTGAGACCCCAATGCACGATGTCCGCCTCTTCATGAACAAGAACTATGCCGATATCCCTTGCGAAACCATCGTAACCAGCATTACCAATGCCACCCGTATGGAGCGCATCTTCTCCGAGCATCATCCAGACTATGTCTTCCATGCCGCAGCCTATAAGCATGTACCGATGATGGAGGACAACCCATCAGAGGCAGTGCAGAATAATGTATATGGTACGCGCGTGATAGCCGATATGGCAGTGAAGTATGGTACTAAGAAGTTTGTGATGATTTCTACCGATAAGGCTGTGAACCCTACCAACGTGATGGGTTGTAGCAAGCGAATCTGCGAGATTTATTGCCAGGCGTTGAACAAGGCGATTGTGGATGGCGAGGTAAAGGGCGTCACCCAGTTTGTCACTACACGATTCGGTAATGTCTTGGGAAGTAACGGTTCCGTTATCCCAATCTTTAAGAAGCAGATAGCGATGGGCGGTCCTATCACAGTCACCCATCCTGACATCATCCGTTTCTTCATGCTCATTCCAGAAGCCTGCAAGTTGGTATTGGAGGCAGGAACCATGGGTAAGGGAGGCGAGATCTTCGTCTTCGATATGGGTAAGCCAGTCCGCATCGCCGATTTGGCAAAGCGTATGATAGCCCTTTCGGGAGTAGATGGCATCGACATCAAGTACATTGGACTCCGAGATGGAGAGAAACTCTTCGAGGAAGTTCTGAACGATAAGGAAGCTACGATTCCAACCCACCATCCAAAGATCATGGTAGCCAAGGTTCGTGAGTATCCTTATGAGTTGGCACGCAAGAACGAGGAAGACCTCTATCAGCTCTCCTTCACCTACGATGATATGGCAATAGTGAAGAAGATGAAGGAGATTGTACCAGAGTACAAGAGCCAGCACTCAAAGTACAGCGAGCTTGATGCCAAGTAACAAACAATCATTAATCAATAATAAATAATCAATAAAAAAAATGTTATTACTCATATTAATCCTTTTCGGAGTCCTCTCCGGTATCGCCCTTCTTATTATCCTCTGGGATTATTTCAAGCATGGAGGTGCTGCGGTATGGGACACAGAACATCCTGGTAGAATCATTACCCAGAAGGTAGCGAAGAACAGAAAGAAGAAATAGTTCCACAAAGCAAAAACTCTTTCATAAAGGAAGTCTCAATTCAGATTCCAACAGATTTGAAAGTTCGCATTCAAGGTATAACAGCGACAGATTTGATAACTTTTGTTAGCCACCTTATGACAATTCGACCATGTTGAGTCTGACAGGAGGAATGAAGAACAGTAAGACAGTTGAGGAGAATTTTGTTCCCGAGCAACAAACTCCTGCAGGTTGGCAAGTTGAGAGACAGTTATTGAAGTCTCCGACAGGTGATGTTTGAGGAATTAGGACTTCGTGTAGTTTGGTATAAAGGGCATAATGATGAACTTTCAAAGTTTATAAAGGCTCTACATGGTTAAGGTGTAAGTAATCTGTTATGAGTATGATAACTGAATATGAATAGCATGCTTATTTGTATTCTGCCAGGTTGGCATTGCTTGTACCATGTTTGGTTACTAACCTTTGCACAGAAAATGCTCGGAAATCTGTTGTATAGCAGATTGAAGAATAATTTTCAAAACAACAATAATATTATTCGGTAGGCGAAGCACCACTAGCATTTTTTATGAGCTACTTTTCGCTTTTGGTGTGGAGCCTACCTTTTAAATAACGATATAAAGTTAAAACAAAGATATAATGCCATGAAAGGAATTGTATTAGCTGGAGGTAGCGGTACACGCTTGTACCCTATCACCAAGGGAATCAGTAAGCAGCTGATTCCTATCTTCGACAAGCCGATGATATATTATCCTATTTCGGTATTGATGTTAGCAGGTATCCGTGATATACTCATTATATCAACCCCATTCGACTTGCCTGGTTTTAAACGACTCTTGGGAGATGGAAGTCAATTGGGAGTAAAGTTCGAATATGCAGAGCAGCCTTCACCTGATGGCTTGGCCCAAGCCTTCATTATTGGAGAGAAGTTTATAGGTAATGATAGTGCTTGCTTAGTACTTGGCGATAATATCTTTTATGGTGCAGGATTGAACCAGATGCTTCATCAGGCAGTAGTCGATGCAGAGCAGAACAACAAGGCAACCGTCTTCGGTTATCGTGTAGGTGATCCTGAGCGATATGGCGTAGCTGAGTTCGATGAGCAGGGCAATTGCTTAAGCATTGAGGAGAAGCCAGAACATCCAAAGAGTAACTATGCAGTAGTAGGCTTGTACTTTTATCCTAATAAGGTGGTGGAAATTGCTAAACATATCAAGCCTTCTGCTCGTGGTGAATTGGAAATCACGACAGTAAACCAGGAGTTCTTGAAGGATAAGGAACTGAAGGTACAGACTATGGCAAGAGGATTTGCATGGCTTGATACCGGAACCCATGATTCCCTTTCTGAGGCATCTACCTTTATAGAGGTCTTGGAGAAACGCCAGGGATTGAAGGTAGCTTGTCTGGAAGGAATCGCATACCGCCAAGGTTGGATTACCGCAGAGCAATTGAAAGAGACTGCTCAACCTATGTTGAAGAACGATTATGGAAGATATTTGCTTTCTATACTTAATGAAAGTAAGGACACTTTAAAGCAAAACTTAGAATTTTAAACAATTGTCTTTCTGTTTTCCAAATATAAGACAGAAGACATAAAAATCATATATCTAATGGATAAGAAATTGATTACAGTAACCTCTCCGTTACTGCCTAATTTGGATGATTTTCATGCTGAACTCAAGAAAATCTGGGACAGCAAGTGGATAACAAATAATGGTGATTATCATAAGAAACTGGAGGCTGCTCTTGCCGAGTACCTTAAGGTTCCTTATGTAAGTCTCTTTACCAATGGTACCTTACCATTGCTTACAGCATTGCAGGCACTTCGTATTACTGGCGAAGTTATTACTACACCATATAGCTTTGTGGCTACTACTCACAGTATTTGGTGGAATGGTTGCAAGCCAGTGTTCGTTGACATAGATCCTGCAACGGGTGATCTTGATCCTAACAAGATTGAGGCTGCCATCACTCCTAAGACTACCGCCATCATGCCAGTGCATGTGTATGGAAAGCCATGTGATACCAAGGCTATTCAGGATATTGCAGATAAGTATGGCTTGAAGGTTATTTATGATGCTGCTCATGCATTTGGTGTAGAAGTAAACGGTGAGAGCATCTTAAATGCTGGTGATATGAGTACTTTGAGTTTCCATGCAACTAAGGTATATAACACTATCGAAGGTGGTGCTATGGTTATGCATGATGAGAAAACCAAGAAGCGTATTGATTACTTGAAGAACTTCGGTTTTGCAGGAGAAACCGAGGTTGTTGGTCCTGGTATCAATAGTAAGATGGATGAGATGCGTAGTGCGTATGGCTTGTTGAATTTGAAGCAGGTGGATGCTGCTATTGAGGCTCGTCATCAGGTAGCTATCAAGTATCGTGAGGCTTTGCGCAATGTTGAAGGCATTACCTTCTTCGATGATATGCCTGGTGTTCGTCATAACTATAGTTACTTCCCAATCTTCATTGATGCACAGAAGTATGGTATGACTCGTGATGAACTTTATGCAAAGATGAAGTCACAGAATGTTTTGGGTCGTCGTTATTTCTACCCATTGATTAGTGAGTTCTCAACCTATCGTGGTTTGGAGAGTGCTGATCCAACAAATTTGCCAAATGCTCATAAGATGGCAAATAGTGTTATCTGCTTGCCTATGCATCATACTTTGAGTGAAGAGGATATTCATAGAACTTTGGATTGTATCATTAAATAAAACTATTTTTATGGAACAAAAAAAGTTAATGCTTCTTGGAGGTCTCCGTTATCTCCTTCCGGTAATTAAGGCTGCCCACAAGTTGGGTTATTATGTCATTACTTGCGATTATTTGCCTAACAATATTGCCCATAAGTATTCTGATGAATATGTCAATGTTAGTATCATAGATAAGGAGGCTGTGTTGAAGGCGGCGCAGGAAAAGCAGATTGATGGCATCATGTCATTTGCTGTAGATCCAGGTGTGGTAACTGCTGCTTATGTGGCAGAGAAAATGAACTTGCCATTCCAAGGTCCTTATCAGTCTGTTTCTATCTTGCAGGATAAGTCCAAGTTCCGCCAATTCTTGACCGAGAATGGATTTAACGTGCCAAATGCCAAGGGATATACATGCTTGGAAGATGCATTGAAGGATGTTGATTTCTTTAATTGGCCTGTGATAGTTAAACCGGTAGATTCCGCTGGTAGCAAGGGCGTGTCTCGTGTTGATAATCCAGAGGATTTAGCTAAGGCTGTAGAATATGCTTTGAGCGAGGCTCATAATGGACATTTTATCATTGAGGATTTCTTGGAGAAAGAGGGTAATTCGTCAGATACCGATTGTTTTACAATAGATGGAAAATTGGTGTATTGTTCTTTCTCAGACCAGCGCTTCGATGTGAAGGCTACCAATCCATATACTCCTTCAGCCTATAGTTGGCCTTCCACTATTCCTACTTGGGCTCAGGATGAGTTGCAATCAGAGTTGCAGCGATTGATGACATTGCTTGATATGAAAACAGGTATCTATAATGTCGAGACAAGACTTTGCACCAATGGAAAGCCTTACATCATGGAAGTTTCTCCACGTGGAGGTGGCAATCGATTGGCTGAAATGCTCAATTACTCAACCCGAACCAAACTGGTGGAGTGTGCAGTGAAGGCAGCAATGGGAGAAACGATTGACGACTTGAATGCCCCTCATTACTATGGCCATCTGGCAGAAGTCATCCTTCATGCAGATAAGGCTGGCATCTTTAAGCAAATAGATATTGCTGAGGATAAGCAGGAGCGTGTCGTTGAAACAGACCTCTGGGTATCACCAGGTGATAAAGTGGAAAGTTTTGACGGAGCTAATCATGCCATTGGCACCTTGGTTGTTCGCTTCAATACATTGGAAGAACTAGAGGTCGCAATGAGTAATATTGAATCTTGGTGCAAGGTGGTTGTTGATTCACATTCTTAAATCACACCCATATCAGTAATTAGTAGAAGTCGCTGTTTTTTTGTTCGAGCATTCAGTACGCTTGTTTACGGAATGCTAGGAACAGACAGTTGTTGAAAACATGAAAACTGTGACAGCAATGGCTGTAAATCAAGAGCTTGAACCTGCGAAATAGGCTACTAAGCTTATTTTGTGTAATTAAGTTTAGATTATTATATAATGGATAATTATCAAATAGAATGCAGACGTTTTTCTTATGAAATTGTAAGTGCAATACTTGTAAGAGTTTCGTCATTATTTACCCCCCCCCTATCAGATGGGCTTGATATAGAGCAGTATGCTCATAAATTGTCAGAAAAGGCTATTTTTTTGACTTGTTGTGAAGCGGAGAAAATGGTAGGTTTTATAGCCTATTATCTCAATGAACAGGTCAAAGAATTTTATATTACATTGATATGTGTAGATAGTGCTTATCAAACTAATGGTATAGGAAGCCAAATGCTTGATAAGTTAATCAGAATTGCTAGGCAATCACGCATTTCATGTGAGACTATAGCTTTGGAAGTAAATAAGCAAAATTGTAAAGCTTATAGTTTTTATAAAAAACACGGATTTGTAGAACAAGAAGACAGAGGCACGAAGATCTTGATGAAAAAGAATCTTTGACATGAATTGCTTCTGTTTTCTTAAAGTAAAACAGAAGCAATGAAAAAGATTTTAGTTATAGGTGCTACTGGTTCATGCGGTGCATATACTACAGTAGATTTGAAAGCAAAGGGATATGATGTAGTGGCAGTAGCTCATCGTCCAAGTGATAATGGATTCTTTGAGGAGAAAGGAATTCCTTATTATTCCATCGACTTGAAGGACAAGTCATCGTTTGAGCAACTACCAAAAGACGTAGATGTAGTACTTCATTTTGCAGGAGCAATGCCAGCAAGAATGAAAGGCTACAATCCTTATGAATATGTGGATATTATTATTACAGGTACACTCAATGTATTGGAATGGATGCGAGAGATAGGATGCAAGAAGATAGTTTTTGCCCAGTCGATAGCAGATATTCTTTATAAGTTTGGTACCACAGAGCCAATAGATGATGATGTGGAGCGCAAGTTCCCATTGGCTACAGACCATTCCGTATATTCCATCTGCAAGAATACAGCAGTCAATCTTATTGAGCATTATCATGCACAGTATGGATTCCAACGATTTATTGTGCGTCTCCCTACCATATATGTATATCAGCCTAATCCATTCTATAATGTAGATGGAGAGAAAAGATGGATAGGTTATCGCTATATCATAGACCAAGCCATCAAGGGCAATACCTTGGAAGTATGGGGAAATCCTAGTTCAACCAAGGAAATGGTATATATAGGTGACTTTGTCAACATGATGGAGTGCTGCATCAAAGCAGAGCATGATGGTGGAATCTACAACATGGGTTGTGGCCATCCTGTATCAATAGAGTATCAAATTAAGAAGATAGCCGAGATATTCAATGGTGATAAGAAGTCAGACATTGTCTATAAGCCAGAGAAGCCATCTTCACCTCAGTTTGTATTGAGTATAGAGAAGTCACGCCGAGAGCTAGGCTATGAGCCAAAGTATGATTTCGAGACCATGATGAAGTGCTTCAAGCATGATATGGAGACAGAGCCTATGGCTAAGATTTGGGGCAAGAAAGAAGATTATATGTAAAGTGAGGATACTGGGAGCGAAGGAACGCAAGATAGCTTTGGAGGTTCGACACCTCCTCCCAGTGCTAATTCGTAAAAAAAATAAATGTAAGATATATGAAATTACATGTTAAAAATTGTGGTGCCATAGGTGAAGGTTCTATTGACCTGTCTAAACGCATTACGCTTTTGTGTGGGGAGAATGGTACAGGAAAAACTTATTTCTCCTATATGGTTTATGGGCTTTTGCAGACTCGTTTTCATGTCAAAAGTGATGAGAAAATTGTTGAGAAGTTGATAAACAATAAAACTGTAGACTTTCCGATAGACTATAAGAAAATTATGGAATATCGAAAAAACATGCTAGAGAGTGCAAAAGAAAATGTTGATTCAATTTTTGGTATTAGTACTATTGATGCAAAGAAAATATTCAAGGGGCTTCAGATAGATTTTCTAGATAGCGATGAAGAGGCATCTGATATTTTGAAAAAGGCAAAAATAGAGAAAAAGGCAAAAGTTCAAGGCATACAAGTTGTCCTATCTAAAAACGCAGGGGCAGACATGGTGAATTTGAAAATTATAGATAATGAAATACCTAGTGATGCTTTGATTAGTTTCAATTTCTTATTGTTCTCATTTGTCTATTATACATTGTCTGTTTATCCACTGAGTGGAGTTGAGGTCTTCCCAGTAGAACGCAATTCTATATACACTTTTAGCAAAGAACTTTCTATAAGAAAGCAAGAAGCGTGGGATAATTTACAAATGTTAGTAGATAAGGAACGAAAAGTAAACAAATTTGATATATTCTTCAATAGCAAACGTTATCCGTGGCCTGTTCGAGATGGGCTTATGGTAGCGGAAGATTTGGTTGAAAAAAAGAAATCGATGAGCCCTTATTATGATTTTGCGGAAGAAATTGAAAACGATTTACTGCATGGGGTAGTTCAAGTATCAAATGATGGAGAAATTCAATTTAAACCTTTGAAGTCAACATCAACTGTTTTGCCTATTCAAATGACCGCTTCAGTTGTTAAAACATTGTCTAGTCTTGTTGTTTACTTGAAATACATAGCTCATGAGAATGACTTGATTATTATAGATGAACCAGAAATAAATTTGCATCCTGATAATCAGATTGTTATTGCTAGAATCTTAGTGAAGTTGGCAAATAAGGGCTTCAGGCTGCTTGTAAGTACACACAGTGATTATGTTATAAGAGAATTCAACAATATGGTGATGATGTCTCAATTGAAAAATAAAGATACTCTGTTGCATTCTTGGAACTATTCAAAAGAGGAAATGCTAAATCCTAAAATTTTGGCGGTGTATACTTTCAAATATAAAACAAAACGAAGCAAGCGAGTTGTAATTGAACCTATTGAAGTTTCTGAGACCGGCTTTTCTGTTAAGAGTATAGATAGAACTATTGAGTTTCAGAATTCGGTAGGAGAAGAGCTTTTTTATTTGCTAAAATATACAGACGATGAAAATGAGAACACTTAATTGTATATTACAGGATTTGATTCAACCTCAATTCTTTAAAAAGGGAAATTCTTTTTCTGAAATCAATGATGGGGTAGATATGAATATACCAATTAAAGCAGGTAGCTTAAAGTATTCTTTACTTTCTTTTGACATTTCTATACCTAGAGGTGAAGTAGGACTTTTCCCATATTTCAAAAAGAAAGAAGGTGTTTATAAAATGTGCGATTATGTCATTTTTTGTAAACATCAGAATTGTTTGTATGTTTTGTTGATAGAACTGAAAAAGGGAAGCGAGCAAGTTATGCCACAGCTGGCAGCTGGTGAATGTTTGGCAAGATTTATTGTTGGCACGCTAAATCGTTTGGAGAAGAAAAAGTATTCTGCGATATTTAGAAAAATTGCCGTTCGCAATATTCATTTGAGACGTAAACCTACAACTCAAGTTTGCGATGTAACTTATGATTCAAAAGGATTTTGTACTTTTAAAGGTAGTTCATTCTATTTGCAGGAATTTTTAAAGTAAATATGTAGATGACAACAAAAGTAGCATTTCAAGCAGTTCTTAAATTCAAATCCCTAATAATTGATCTTATAAATGGGCATGGAGATAGAACCGCTATTAATCAAAATATCAGTATAATAAAGAGAATCCTGTACATGACAGGCACTCATAAAGCTGTAACTATAGCTCCACCTCCAATGGTTGGTGGACTAATGATGAAGAATGTGGATCCTCTAGATATCATATTCAATGTGCCTTATGGTATGGAGATAGATCTCTATAATTCTATTATTGATATGATGGATGAAACCATAGGAGTATTGAAGGCGAATCCTGAAATTATCGAACGGTATGAGGAAAAGATAAAGGAGAAGAAACATCAAAACGATAAAAAAGACTCTCTAAAGGTCGATAAGACAAAGGTCTTTATTGTGCATGGTCGAGATAATGAACTCAAAGAGTCTGTTGCTCGTTTTATAGAGAAATTGGGACTTGAAGCAATTGTTCTGCATGAGCAACCAAATGCTGGTAAAACGATTATAGAGAAGTTTAAGAATGCGGCAGATGTTGGATTTGCAATCGTTTTGTTGACACCTGATGATGAGGGTGGCTTGGTCGGAGAGGAAAAACATTCAAGAGCAAGACAGAATGTTGTTTTTGAATTAGGCTATTTTATAGGAAGATTGAAACGCTCTCATGTAGCAGCATTGGTGAAAGGAAATGTTGAGATTCCTTCCGATGTTAATGGCTTTGCGTATATTGGCGTCGATAATGCTGGTTTTTGGAAGATGAAGGTATCCCAAGAGCTGAAGACTTGTGGGTATGATGTTGATATGAATAAAATTGTGTGAAGTGATGCAAGAAGAATCTTTAAAAAATAAAACAATAAAAGGAGTCGGATGGAGTGCAGCTGACGCCTTTCTAGGACAGGGCGTAACTTTTGTAGTAGGGTTAGTATTAGCTCGTCTCCTTTCACCTGATGAATATGGTCTGATAGGCATATGTCTTATATTTAATACGGTGTTAAATGGAATCGTAGATAGCGGATTGAGTAATGCCTTGATACGAAAAAAAAATGTAACAGACGAGGATTACAATACGATGTTTATAACTAATATGGTAATAAGTATATTACTATATATGTTGTTGTATTTCTCATCTTCTTATATTTCACATTTCTTTCAAAGAAATGAACTTTCTTCATTGATAAAAGCTACAGGTCTACTGCTCTTTTTAAATGCGTTGAGTCTTACTCATGTTACTATATTAACTAAACACATTGATTTTAAGACAAAGACAAGAGCTTCTATATTAAGTGCCATTATGAGTGGAGTAATTGGTATATCAATGGCATACATGGGGTTGGGTGTATGGGCATTGGTTGGTCAAATGTTATCTAAGCAGTTAGTCTATACTCTAACCATTTGGATGTTAATTAAGTGGGTTCCATCATTAAAATTTTCATTAGATGCATTCCATTATATGTGGGGATTTGGATGGAAATTGCTAGTCAGTGGATTGCTTAATAGTATTTGGAATCAATTATATCAGGTTGTCGTAGGTAAATTTTATTCTCCAGCTACTCTTGGTCAATATACAAGAGCTCGTCAATTTTCTAGTATATTCTCTGATAATTTGACATCTATTGTTCAAAGAGTTAGTTATCCTGTTCTATCAAATATTCAAGATGAAAAAGAACGAATGATAGAAGCTTATCGGAAGGTTATCAAAATGACAATGTTCGTTACGGTGCTTGTTTTATTTTCTTTAGGGGCAGTTTCTGAACCTTTGATTCATTGCTTGATAGGAGAAAAATGGCATCAAGCTGCATTATTCCTACCATTGATTTGTATTAGTATGTCTCTTTATCCATTGCATGCAATCAATTTGAATATGCTCCAAGTACAAGGACGAAGTGATATCTTTCTTTATCTTGAAATAATTAAGAAGTTTATTAGTATTGGTCCAATTTGCATTGGTATTTTTGTCGGAATTTACTGGATGTTATTGGCATCAATACTTACAGGTGTACTTAGTTTTTTCCTTAATAGTTATTACACAGGTAAAAATTTAGGTTACTCTTCTTGGGCACAATTATGCGATGTCGCACCGACATATGGTATTGCCATAATTATAGTTCTTTCTGTGTATTTTATAAAATTCTTACCATTAAATGGTTTAGTTGTGCTTCTATTACAGATATTTGTGGGTCTTATAGTTTTTTTCCTTTCCTGTCATTTCCTGAAAAATGAGGAATTTAAAGATATAAGAAACATTATTTCAAATCTTATAAAAAGTAAAAAATGAATAATAGAGAAACTTTCATAATTTTGCACCGTAGATTAAAAATGGGTGGAATTGAGACTGGTTCTGTTGAGATGATGAAAAATGCATTATCCCATAATAAAAGAACTATTTGGGTAGGAAATGTTGATAAAGTGTATGATAAAAATTTTGGTGATGTTATTGATAATCCAAATTTAGAATTTTGTCCATATAATTATTCTCAATTAGATTTATATAAACTTCCTGAATTGAAAGTCAGTTCTGATGAAATCATAACAATAGTTTGTTTTGATATCTTTAAAATGTTTCTTGCATTTAAAATTAGAAAGCAATTAAAAGAAAATACGGTAAAGGTTCTTTATATAACTCCTCATTTTACAGGTGATACAATTTTTTGTGAGGAATCTTTTAGTGGATTTTTTAAAAAGGTGGTTAAACACTTTTGTGGTAAAATATATCTTGATGTATATAATGCTGGTAGTTTGAATTTTTTTAGTAAAACTCATGCTGAAGTGTTGGAATCTACTTATGGAATAACTCTTCCTAATTATGAAAGATATTTAGTCCCAAATCTTTCAGATAGAGTGCCATTTAATTATGAGAAGAGACGTAAAGTATTTAATAAAGAAGAATTTACAATAATTTCTGCAGGACGTTTCGAGTTTCCTCATAAAGGTTTTTTGCTAGGGTTAGTTAGAGTCTTTGCAGAATTGGTACATGAATATCCTCATATAAAACTTTTAATTATAGGAGATGGACCAGATAAAAGTATATTAATTGAATTAATAAACTCCTTGGACGAAAATGTTAAAAACCGGATTTGTTTGCGTTCTCCTGTTACTCCTGCAGAATTGTCTGAGATTATGAGAGATTGTAATTTGAATGTTAGCGTAGCGGGATGTGCAACAATGGGGGCTAGATGTGGTGTGCTAACTTTGCCTGCAAGACATTATAATTATGATTGTGAAGTTTATGGCTTTATTCCTGATAGTTTAGGAAAAACAACTTCAGAAGAACCTGGTTCTCCTGTGAAGAAATTTATAGTAGAAACTCTTCAGATGGCAGAAGATGAATATGTGGAAAAATGTTATCGAAGTTATGCCGCATATAACTCTGATGTATGTGATGTTAATTATCCATTTAATCAAAAACAAGATACCGAATGGACACCATCTATGGGCGTTTTTATCTTTGTTAGATTTATTTATTTTATTCAGAGGCTACAATACTTTTTAAAAAATATGTTCAAATGATCTATGATAGCAAAGTAATATTTATAGGAACTTTTTTATTTTCATGTATATTTGCTTATATATATGAATGTAAAAAAATGCGTTCTAATTCAAATATCTTCTTTTTTCTAAGCTCAATTCTTTTGGTTTTTGTACAGATTAGTACCGATTCTGGAGTGGATTATTATAGTTATTATGATTCAACACTTGTTTATAGTAGACTTTCTGATATTCAGCAGGCATATAATCGAGAACCGTTATATTCTTTGTGGTGTGTTTTTGTTATGTATATTTTCAATAATGCTCATATTGCAATATTGGGTATGAAACTTATGGGTATTGTGACGTTTATGTATGCACTATATTATCTAAGAAAAGATATAAATGTTTTTATGGCAGTGCTAGCTATTTGTTCGTTATATTATATACAATCAATATATTTATTGAGAATACAAATTGCTTCTGCTTTTATACTTTTATCGGTTGCATTTTGGTATAAATGTAAAACGATGAAAAAAGTTATAATACCTTTAATTATTGCTTGTGGTTTCCATTTTTCTGGTTATTTTGCCTTAATCCCTTATTTGGCTTATTTTTTTGTCTTTAAGGGGAATCGTTTAACTGGGCATGTTAATAAGATATTATTAATAACGATAATTGTATTTTTGTTGTGTCTATCTCGTTTCTTCTTCCCTTTATTAGGCGAACTGATGGCTGTTTCTGAGTCTTTTGCTAAGTTTCACAAATATGATGATAATGTTGGCACAACTAGTACAGGTTTGTTTTATTTGTTTCAATATGCTCCTATATTTGTATGCATGATGTTTGCTAAACGTGAAATCCACGATAAAGGCTTGTTAGTTTTGATTTTAATATGGGCTACTTTAGGATATTCTGTTACAAATATACAATTGGGAATTTTCGTCAGATTAGTTTTTATAATGAGTCCTATATTCGTTTTTTATGTACCATTAATGTCTAGCTATTTAAAGAAAAAGTATATTGTTGGATTTCCATTATCTGTTAATATGTTTAATATTTTGTTTGTGGCTTATTTCTTGGTGATATTCTTTACTACTAGTTATCAATATTTAAATAAAGGTAATGTGGCAGAATTAGATTGTTATCATTTTGTATTCCCGACACAATTTTTCTTAATGTAATGAATTCATATACGCATATTATCGATTTTAGCTACATCTTACAGCTTCATGGTAATTATTGCTTTTAGGTAATATATATATTAATTATAAATTATATACAATGAAAATAATACAATTAGTAACGTCCTTGGATGATGGTGGGGCAGAAACACTAGTCAAAGACTATTCGATTAAACTCGAGAAAAAAAATCAGGAAGTTTTGGTCGTAGTTGTTTTTAATTATACTAAATCTTCAAATTATCGATTACTTAGGGATGCTAATATTAATTATCTTCCTTTAGTGAGAAACTATAATATTATATCTCGTCTTTTTTTACGATTATTTGGTAAGTGGTATATTCCGTATCGTTTAAAGAAATGTTTTAAAGTAGAGAAACCGGATGTAGTTCACATTCACTTGGAATTGCTTAAATATGTTGCAAAAATAGCTAATTATTTTCCTGCGACTAAATTCTTCTTTACTTGTCATAGTGAGCCTTATAGAAAATTAGGACCTCAATATCCTGGTGAACTTGAAGCTGCCAAAGAAATGTGTGCTGCAAATAGACTACAGGTCATAGCATTACATAATGATATGCGTCTAAAATTAAATAAAATGCTAGATATTGATAATACTAAGGTTTTGTATAATTGTATCTCTGTTAAGCATTTCTCTAAATGCAATGTTGACAAGAATAAAGTTAGATCCAAAATCTTTGTTCCTAAAGATGTAATTCTTATTGGTCATGTTGGGCGTTTTTCTGAACCTAAAAATCATGAGTTTATTATAAAAGTGTTCTATGAGGCATCGAAACAGAATAACAAAGCAATGTTATTGTTAGTTGGTGATGGAGATTTGCTTCAGTCTGTAAAAAATAAAGTACACCAATTAGGGATAGAAAAGAAAGTTATATTTCTTTCTCATAGATCAGATGTTCCTGAGTTGATGAAAGCTATGGATTTATTTTTGTTCCCCTCTATTATTGAAGGATTTCCTGTTACTTTGATTGAGGCTCAGGCTATAGGATTGCCTTGCCTGATTTCCAATACAATTACACCGGAAGTATGTATTTCAAAAAATGTTGTTTCTATGGGCTTAGACAAAAGTGCTGCTGAATGGGCATCTCAATTATTGTCCATGTATGGTATGATTACATATGACAAAAGAATAGAGAACTTTGATTGGGATAATGTGATTGATAAATTAATTAATTTATATAAACAATGAGTAAAATCTTAACAAAATGTGATCTTAAGAGATATCTTGAGATTGAAGGGCAATTATATTCTCGTTCGCGAATTGTCGAGTTGTTGTTTCCATCCAGCATAGGCCAATTATTGTTTGTCTTGCGTCATTTAGAATATTATACCAATCGGGGGGGGTATTTTCATCAATCATGAAAATATTCTATCATATTAGATATAGAAGACTTCGATTGTTAACAGGATTGACAATCCCGCCAAATACTTGTGCAGAAGGTTTAACTATATATCATACAGGTTCAGTCGTTATAAACTCAGCTACGAAAATTGGGCGTAATTGTTGTATAATGAATAATGTCAATATTGGTGCTAATGGAGGAAGTCATAAGGCACCTAAAATTGGAGATAATGTATACATTGGCCCTGGGGCTGTTATCTTTGGAGATATTGAGATTGCTGATGGCTGTTATGTTGGTGCAAATGCAGTAGTAAATAAATCTTTTTTAGAACCAAATTCTGTTATAGTAGGAATTCCTGCAAAAGTTGTTAAGAAAGATAATGTTTGTTGGTGGGAAGTAACTATTCAGCGATAGGGCATGGCGGGGTTTCAAGCCTCAAATAAGGCTTGAA
>ENA-OPCK01000612-OPCK01000612.1-human-gut-metagenome-genome-assembly--contig:-NODE-612-length-17660-cov-11.885487_pt1 | contig 17660 bp, 14 predicted proteins | sample MGYA00241249_ERZ501478 | MGnify/ENA primary metagenome ERZ501478 (study PRJEB25962, sample SAMEA2042629) | human gut metagenome | biome: human gut; feature: human-associated habitat; material: faeces...
ACACGAAAATAGGAGATAAACACCTATGATTAGTGTTTACCTCCTACTCGATTTGTTACTGATATGCAAAATATCGAATGCTATTCGATAGCAATATCTACCTATGTGTTATTACAACTTCAACCACTCTTCGATTTGCTTAGCGATGACCTCAAAACTAGTGGTAGGCTCGAAACGAGCGACAACCTGACCTTTCTTGTTGATCAAGAACTTGGTGAAGTTCCACTTGATGTCGGCGCTTTCCTTATAGTTAGGATCAGCCTCGCTCAACATCTTGTCGAGCACTGGGTAGAGAGGATGTGTCTCATCCCAACCAGCAAAACCCTTGGATTCTTTCAAGAACTTAAACAATGGTGAAGCATCGTCTCCATTGACCTTGACCTTCTTGAAACGTGAAAATTCTGTGCCGTATGTCAGTTTGCAGAATTGATGGATGCTCTCGTCGGTGCCAGGAGCCTGCTGACCAAACTGGTTGCATGGAAAGTCTAGTACCTCAAAACCTTGGGAATGATATGTCTCATAAAGTTTCTCCAACTCTTCGTACTGTGGAGTGAAGCCACACTTGGTGGCTGTGTTGACGATGAGTAATACCTCGTTTGCATACTCTTTGAGGGAAACATCCTTTCCCTTTCTGTCTTTGACAGAGAATTCGTAAACAGTTCTCATTTTGTTTGTATCTATGTTTTTGTTTTAATTCTTCCTTTTTAGAGTGCAAAGATACTACTTTTCTTTTAGAAGAGTTAATATATACTGATAATTTTTCTAAAATTCATAAAATAAGAAGCCTAGGATTTTCACAAACCCTAGGCTCTTTTCAAACATCTTTCCGACAACACTATCGTCTAAAAGATGTTTTGATTAATCTATCATTTAACTTTTCTAAGAACTGCTGCAAAGATATAACAAAAATCATTTTTATGGGTGTATTATTTCAGTTTTTTGGTATCATAAACTGTTTTTTATGTCTAGAAGGGCTTTTGAAGGGACTGTTTTTATAGAAAAACCGCCTCACGAAGCGATTCGTGAGGCGGTTTAGCAAGAGAAGTATTGTCTATTTGTTCTTTTCTCGATATTCACTAGGGATAATGCCCATTTCCTTCTTGAAGACCTTGGAGAAGTACTTAGGGTCACTGAATCCTACAGAGAAGGCGATACTTGAAAGTGTTTCGTCTGTATCCTTCAGCATCTCTATAGCCTTGGTGATACGGATGTGGCGTACGAAGTCGATAGGTGTCATACCTATCGCATTCTTGATTTTGCCGTAGAGTACACTTCTACTCATACCCATGGCTTGTGCTATGTCGTCTATCTTCATGTCTGGGTCGGAGATATTCTCCAAGATAAACTTCATTGCTTTCTTGATGGTCACATCCTGTGCGCTGATCTTGGCGTTGTCTGCGATGATGTCAGCCTCGTCTCTTACCTCAGGTTGTGCATCCTTGCCGAAGAGGGTAGCGTTAGGCTGAATCTGCTTGAGCATTTCCATCTGCAAAGTCTTGCGATGGTTGATGAGGGCTTCGATTCGTCCCTTCAGATAGGTGGCAGAGAATGGTTTCGTCAAGTAACCATCTATACCTTCCTCGAATCCCTTGAGTTGGTCTTCCACGCTAGCCTTGGCTGAGAGGATGACGATAGGGATGTGGGCGACGTTAGGGTCTTGCTTGATATAGTGTACCATCGTGATACCATCCATTACTGGCATAGTGACATCGGTGAGGATGAAGTCTGGCACATACTTGCGAGCCATCTCCAAACCCTTCTTTCCGTTTTCAGCCAAGAGCACATTGTACTCTCTCTTCAAGATGGCTTCTAGGAACACACGGAGGTCGGCGTTGTCTTCCACGACGAGGAGCGTGATGTCTTTCTCGCCCTTTTGGAATTCTTCAGCCGAGTCGGTCGCCAGGTCATTGATATAGTTCTTTGCCGTGCTGTCCTCTATGTCTGCACTTGCGCCATTCGGCTTGAATACATCATCAGCTCCTTCATCGGCATAGAAGTTGTTTCTGTTGTCAAACTTCAGCATCTCGTTCAGCAAGTCAAGCATCTTTCGAGCATTTCGCTGTACGATGATAAGCATGCTTCTAGCTTCCTCCGTGAGGTTAGTCTCACGTTCGAGCACTTCTGATACCGGACCACCAATGAGCGACAATGGTGTGCGCAACTGATGGGAGGCATTACTGAAGAAGTCGTTCTTCATCAGCGACATCTGATGGTTCATCTTCTGTCTCTGTCGGCTATTATAGAAATAGAATGAGTATGCCATGATACCCATAATGATCAGGAAGATTAAGATCTTACCCCAGATGCTTTCCCAAAATGTAGGCTCGATTTCGATAGATAGTTCTGCTATGTTGTTGCCCCATACACCATGGGTATTGGTGGCTTTCACCTTGAGCACATAACTACCATGCGAGATACGGTTGAAACCTATCATGTTCTGCTTGCCGAGATATACCCATTCGCCTTCAGGGGTTACGCCTTCAATGCGATAGGCATAGTAGCTCTGATATTTGCGAGAATAGTCGAGGGCTGCAAAGCTGATGGTCAGGTTGCGCTTGTTGGCAGGGATACTCAAAGACTCTCTATGCAAGATAGGTATGTTACCGTCCTCTCCATTGTAATGGAGGGTGGTGAAAAGTATCTTAGGCTGATATGTCGTCTTGGTGAGCGTCTTCGGATTGAAGGTGATGCTTCCCATCGGTGTGCCGATTGTGATATAATCGGTGGATGGGTCGTGGAGAGGACGACACTCGGTGAACGTCATGTTGTAGTCGAAATCGTTCGGTCCAAAGACATCAGACTTACCTGTCTTGGGGTTGTATTTGTCGATACTCGATTCCCTGACAATCCAGATGTTGTTGGAGTTGTCTTCTATCAAACTTTGCACGATACCCTCATCCAAGTTGACGTCTTGAAGGTTGTCCACGGTGATGTTGTCTTGCAGGAGCGACTTGCTCGTAACTTTTGCCAAGCAGCCACCCATCGTGGAAACATACGTCTCGCCATTGGAGCGTACCAAGGTATAGTTGACATCGTTTGTCATCAGCGAAGTCTTGTCTCCCGTAAGGTGATATGACTTATAGAATCTCACCTTGGAATAGTTCTTAAACTCATCGCTGAAAGTGACGAGACCATCGGTTGTGCCGACGAGGATAATTCCCTTGTTGGTACATGTGATGCGGCGAATCTTGCTGAATCTTGCTCCCTTAGGCCAGGATAGCTGGTTTCTATTGGAGATAAATCGGTAGGAGCCATTCTTCTCCTCCAGTACTGCAAGTCCTCCTCCGTATGTGGCTATCCATACCCTGTTTTGTCGGTCGCTCACAATGTCGTAGATGTTGTCATCGGGGAGCGAGTATGGGTCGGCAGGATTGTGGGTGAAGTGAATGATTTTCTGGTCCTTCATCATATACAGACCATCTCCTTTCGTTCCTATCCACATTCTTTCATTGCTATCGTCATAGAGTGCATAGATGCCTTTCGCGGAAAAGCCAGTAGGAGAGGGTGAAATCTGTCCACTTGGGGTGAGATACCCTATCTTATGATGTTGCTCATTGCTTATCTTGATGGTGCCATTGATAAAACCATCCCAATAGTTATGGTTGTGGTCGAGGGCAACGGCACGCACTTCCTTCTCGGTCTCCTCTATTTGGCTCAGGGTATATTCATGATACTTGAAGTTGATCTGTGTGAGGTCGTGACCGCCCGTCAGCCATAAGATGCTTTGGTCGGAAATGGTGTATTTGGAAATCATTGGTATCAGTGCGTTTGCCGAAGAGTTACTCTTCAGCAGATAAGGTACCAGTTCCTTCTTGTTTCTGTCATAATAGCTGAAGGTACCTCCATTAGGAATCATCCACAGCGTGTTGTGCTCGTCTTCCATGATGAATGGCACCTGACTGGAAGTGCGATTGACTGGGTTCTCCTGGTCGGCGAACAACCATTTCTTTTCCAAGGTGTTAGGATTGATGAGTGTTACACCCATACCATTGGTGAAAGCCCATATCATATTCTTGCTATCCACGTATATCTTCTTGACTTCCGCAACGGGTTGGTTAGGGTTTTGTACGCTTACCAACTCAGACTTGAAGGTACGAGGATTATATACGATGGCACCGAGGTTGGTGGCTATCAGAAGTTGGAATCCTGTGTTTTTCAACTCGTTGATTCTGGTTACGCCGGCTGGCATTGGAATCATGGAAATATGGTTTCTTGCCTCATCGAATATGGCAACCCTTCCATCCGTAGTGGCGAGATAGATGGTGTTGCCCACTTGACGGAACCATTTGAAAGGAATCGAAGTACGGAATTTGGAGCCATAGATGATGGTTCCTTTGTCGGTGAGTACCCACTCACGCCCTTTTTTGTCGGCTGTGATAAACCAGACTTTGCCGCTTGGAAGATGCTTGCTATCCATCTTGATGAACTCTGGGTTGTTCTCGTCAAACTCTTTCTTGCTGAGTCGAAGGCAAAACTTGTGGTCGGCGGAGGTAATCCAAGTGCTGTGATGGTGGATAGGATAAATCTTATCCACGCATAAGTCGATTTTGAACTTATCGTTTACCTGCTTTTCTATGTTTTGGAAGCTGCATTTTCTGGTGTCGTAAACGTAGAGCTTCCTGTCATAAGTGACGCACCACAAGTCGTAGTTCTTGCACGGGTAGATGTTGAGAATACGATTGGTTGTCAGGATGTCTGACTGATTGGGCACATCACGGAAGGTATGGAATGTGTATCCATCGTAATAAGACAAGCCATTATAGGTGGCAAACCACATCATATTGTCTGAACCTTGGCAGAGGTCAGAGATATTGTTGGCGGCAAGGCCATCGAGAATGGAGAACTTTCTGATGTCGCAATATGGCTTTGCGATACATCCGTAAGTGACCAATATATTTAATAATAATGTATATATGATTCTTTTTGTCATGATTTCTAGCTGTAATTTGCCACAAAGTTACGCAAAATCCTTGTAACTTCCAAATAGTTTTAGGGAAAATCCACCATAAAGTAGGGAAATCTCCCCGAAATATTCTCTAAATTCCTTTGTAGGTATGAAAAAATAGGCTTATCTTTGCAGCAGTTAAAATGAAATACTAATTTAATGACTTATAGATATGAAAAAGTTGAAGACTCTCTTGACATTGGCAATGGTAGCTCTGATGAGCTTGTCTTTCACCTCTTGTGACGAGGATGCCAATACTGCTTATTACCTGGACGGTACTTGGCGAGGCAATATGTACGTCAATTCATCATACAATGGTGTGACCTATACTTCCACCTATTCCGTTATCACTTTCAATGCCGGATACGACTCTGGTGATGGCTATTGGGTAGATTATTACAGCAATGGTCCTTATGGCAACCGCAATTATGTGGCAAACCATATCTATTGGAAGGTAAGGGATGGTAACATCTATATTCATTTCGTGGAGGAAGGCAACGATGTGGTCATCTACAACTATGGCTTGAACGACCGTTATTTCTCAGGCGAAGTAGATGCTGGTCACAGCTACGCGAGCTTCCGCTTGACCAAGGACTACTATGATGATTGGGATGACCTTGATTGGGGTTATTGGGGCTATAGTTCCATTTCCGGCAATTCGCCTATCGTAGTTGATACCCGTGCAGCTGAGGGAAAGGATAGTACGCAGTATGTACGTTGGTTTGACAAGGAGGACAAATAAGTCGGTGTGTATTGAAACATTGAAAATTGTGAACAAGAAAAAGAAGAAAGGAATAAGATATGAAAAGAATGAAATCTTTATTGATGTTGGCTGCGATAGCAGTGGCATCTCTGTCAATAGTAAGTTGTGATGATGATCCTTGGGATGATCCTTATAGCCATTGGCATGGTTGGGGTGATGGTTACAATCAAGAGGAAACTACCATTTATGATGAGGCGGATGCTCTCTGTGGCGAGTGGTATGGTCCGGTAGAATATACCTATAGAGATGGAGACGGTTATAGCATTGCGCAATTCTATGCAAATATGCGTTTCGCTCGCTATAATACAAATTCAGCCAATGGTACAGGTGTCGAAACTGATTATGTTTATAATGAAGATGGTTCCGTTGCAGACACTCAAACATTGCAGTTCACTTGGAAAATTTTGAGCAATTTTGATATTCAGGTTACTTATGACGATGGTGGAACATACGTGCTAGATGCAAATGCAAGTCAGAAAGGCTTTACATTGGCTTATGACAAGCAGGTTGGAAAGAACGTGTTCTATGGTTATATGTTAGGTACTGGTGACATTGAAGGTAATCAGATAGCATTTGATTTCGAAGCAGTCAATCGTGGTACTCGTGCTTCTGGGACTTCTGAATTTGTTAAATCGTTTGGCATCAATGAGTTCCGTCCTTCTATAAAGGTGAATAATGGAAAATTGGTGAAGACAAGATAGTTTTTAGTTTGCTATAAGCTATAAGATAAATAGAGAGTTGTAAAGATACAACACATGGACAAAACGAAGAAAGCCGTTCCCTCGTGATGAAGGAACGGCTTTTATTATCTCGCCTTGCAAGCGTTTCTGCTTACGGTTGCAATAGTGCTTTATTTGAATCCCCAATCTAGTTTGATGCTCTCAAGAGTAGCGTTCTCTACTTTAGTCTCGACATCATCTGGCAAGTTGCAGAAGAAGTCGATGCCTGTGTAGTCTTGGAGCGTCTTGATGTTGACCAGATAGTTGCTAAGCTTGTCGCTGGTTGCCATAGCCTTGTTTACGTGAGGGAACCAATAACCAAATGCTTGGTAAGTATATGCGTTCTTGGACTTGCTGAATGTCTTGTTGAGCACGGCTACAAAGAAGTACTTTGGTATCGGGATGAAACCAGTCTTCGCAGTGGCAGAGCGTTGGCTATTTTTCATATACTCGATGATGTTGTTGGGGTCATCGATAGTGCCACCTTTGACAACAAAAAGGGTGTCGGTGTTCAATTTTGGTGCAAACTTTCTTAGCTCGTCTTCCATTTTGTACCATGTGCCCTTTTGGTTGAAGTCACTATATTGTGGTTGCATATTGGTAAGGAAATCTGTTTGTCTCTCTTGGGTAGAATTGCATCTTCTGTCTGCGGAAGGACAAATATGACCATGGTCAATGATCTTGTAATTTCCAGAATAAGGATCGCTACTGAAATCTGTCACATTATAAAGATTTTTAAGATCTGTATCAGAAAGATAGCCATCGTCAGGTCTACCAACAAGGCTTTTGCTATTTGTCGTATTGAAGTTATAGCAGCTCCATCTTTGTGACTTCTTTGTGTCATCCCACTCAGTACTGTAAGTGATGGTATTGGTGGTGTTGTCTGTGTGAACAATGACGTAGTTGCCCGCAGTACCCTTTACCTTAGGAAATTCCAGACCTTTGATGGCTTTGGCTACTTCGGCAGGCATATTGGATGTTGCCACGTTGCAGTTGGTGTTGCCCACTACGGTACTTCCACCAGGAGTTGTGCCCCCACCAGGAGTTGTGCCGCCGCCAGATGTTCCTCCACCAGGGAATGCGTCGTCTGCACTGCTACCACATCCCGACAAGGTCAAGATGCTGATGAGCGAGAGAATCAGTATTTTGGAGTATTTCATATCTCGTAAGTTGTTGTTAAATTGTTGTTTCGAAAATGTGTAAAAATAGAAAAAGTGCATTCCGACGTATATGCAACTACGTTGGAACGCACTTCCTATTTAGTTATAATATATCCTTGATGAAAAGGTATATTACTTCTTCAACTTACCGTAACGGTTCATGAAGCGGTCAACACGACCAGCGGTATCAACAAGCTTGCTCTTACCTGTATAGAATGGGTGAGAGGTGCTAGAGATTTCAATCTTTACTACTGGGTAAGTTTCGCCTTCAAACTCTACTGTCTCAGAAGTCTTGCATGTAGATTTTGTAAGGAACATATCGCCGTTAGACATATCCTTGAATACGACAGGACGATAGTTTTCTGGATGAATACCTTGTTTCATTTTTTTCTTTTTATTTGATGATTAATAATGCGACGTCATGCCGTTTTCCTAGCACTGTATTCGATGTGCTGAGATTCCGACATTATAGCCATTTACCTTTTGGGCTGCAAAGTTACGACTTTTTTCTGTAACTGCCAAATATTTCGGGATGTTTTTGAGAAAAAAGTGATTGGTAGGTATTTGGAAAATCGTCTTTTAGCTATTGTGGATATGTTACTTCCAATAAATCGTAATACATCAATCTTGTATGAAGAGGCAAACGTCCAATGCCGATTTCCATGTATTTAGCTTCTAATCTTTCATCGTCAACTAGAAATTTGAAACCATTTTTGAGATAATAATGTAGTGTTGCCTCATTGTTATAAGCGTCAACAATGAGAAATCGGCAACCTGTTTTGTTGTTGAATCTAAACCAGGTCTTTATGAAATACATTACGGCACTTCCAAACCCCTTGCCAGCGAAGGCTTTATTTGTGGCAAGTCGTCCTATAAGGACAGCAGGGAAACGTCTCAGTCTTTTGTCCTCTAGCGAAGTGTTGGTTAAGAAAATGTGTTTGTAATCTTCGTTAAGCTTGTTTGTCATACGGATTCCATCGTTGGAAACTGTGAAAGCTGCCACGATAATTTTGGGGTTTTCTTTAAGACACAAGAGGTATGTCTTTCCTAGTAAACGCTCGGAATACTTTACGCAGTCTTTAGCGAAAAAGTCGTTAAGGTCTTCGTTTTCGCATTCGAAAAGTTCACTCGTTGCGAGTCTTTGGGTAGTTGCTACCTTCAAGTCGCATATATTGAATAGTTCTTCTGATGTCATTTTACTCTTCTTCCATTTCCATTCGATGAACAAAATTCTTCATTTTTTGGATGTATGCCTTGCTTACTTCCATCCCTCCAGGATGGGCTTCCACCCATTCTGCTCTTTCGATAAACTTCCTTGCTTCCTCGCCGTGAAGTGTTGGAATAACTCTAATTGCTGTTGCCATAATTCTTTGTATTTATAGTTTTCGCTGCAAATTTATGAAGATATTTCTAAACTGCCAAATATTTAGGAATGTTTTTGAGAAAAAAAGTATTTGTTATCGTAGAAACATTGCCTTTATGCTTGTCTTTTCACATAAAATAGGCGAGCAACCTACATCCTTCATTATTTTAAAAAATGGAGTAAATCCCTTGCTAAATCGCCTTGTTCTCTTGCAGATGCTTCCATTTTTTCGTAAGACAAAGCACGAATATAAGTTTCTTAAGTGGTGTTATAAGTTAATATTCATAGGGTAGAATGTATGAGAACCGCATAGATAAAGTGTGTAAACCTAGGTGCATAAGTTAATCATAAGTTGTGATTAGTTAATCGCAACTTATGATTAACTAAACACAATACTGTAACTAACTAGTTAAGGCTTGTGATTAACTTATGTACCTAGGTTTGTCATGTTTTGTTTAGGGGTTTACGAGGTTTTATTCCTAGACTATTCAAGTTATCTCTTACGTCTATCAAGTTATCTCTCACTTCTGTCGAGCTACTCCTCACGCTCATAAATGTGCCTATACTAGTGGAGGCATATATGAAAAATCCCCATCGCTCAGTGAGGAGCAATGGGGAATAGTATGATTTGTAAGATAATTCTGTGGAATTACTTCAATGTTACTTCAATTTTCTCGATATACACGGCACCTTTGGTGTTGTTCAAGAGTGTGAAGAACTTGGTGTTATATGAACTGAGGTCATAAACTTCTGTGTATGTCTTCCAGTCTCCATCAGTAGCATTTGTGCTAGTACCTTTTACCTGGGTGTCTCTACCATTAGCTGTTTTTGCAGCGTAAAGGCTGTATGATGGAGTAAATATAGAAGTTGCTTTTGTAGAAAGATACAATGTTATAGTCTTGATTTCTTTTGCAAACTCAGTTGAGTTGAACAAGAAACCTTGTTTCGCTACATCTGAAGCTTCACCTTGCAATTGAAGACCTTGTCCATTAGTACCTGCAGAAATGCACAATTTGGCAGCTTTGTAAGTTACGCCATCATATGTCCAAGTGTACCAAGAAGCTTCGTTGTTAGTTTTTTGTTCACCATATCCATTGCTAGATAATTCTACGGTACCTTGCTTGTTGTTGGTAATAGCAGTTGCTGTCATGCCGTCACCAGCATCTGGTGTTGGGTCTGGAGTAGGAGTGACTGTACCTTCGCCCTCAATAGAAATGATGGTACTATTCTTGTCAATCTCGTAGATTGTAGATTCGTTCTTGGTGAATGCCTTGATGATACCCTTGACAACAACAACTTGTCCGACCTTCAAGTCTTCTTTTGCTGCGAAGTCTGCACCATTCAAGCCCTTGCCAGAAAATACTTCAAGAACATCGGTTGCACCAGCATCAACAAGGTTGTAAGAAAGACTCTTGTAAGTGGCATTGTAATAGGTTACTTTTGATATGGTACCCTTTACATATACTTCATAAGAAGGTGCGCCTGCTTTGATGGCAGTGATGGCTTCTGCGATAGTATATGGCTCGCTAGCAGAACCCTTGCCTGTTGAAGGGGTTTCAGGTGTGGTGCTGCCAGGTTTCTTGCCCACTTCCTTGCTGCCAATCTTAGCATAGCTGGTGCTCTTTACGCCGATGGTACCAAAGTAAGAGTCGAGATTACCGCAAAGAAGAACTTCTTGACCCAAGTTGGCTGCGTTGTCCTTCAAGTTGACAGCGGTGCGGATGTCACCAGCAGGCAACTGAACAGGCATACACTTGTTCACGTCTGTCTCGTCTGCAGAAGCAGCGATGATGACATTGAGGTTGACTGCTTTCTCTGCGCTGAATACAGCCTCGCTCAAAGACTTGTCAGGAATGAAACCTACGATATAACCCTTTACAAATACATTTGTACCACTGCCAACTGTCTTGGCATCTGTTACAGTATAAGGGTTAGCCTCTGTACCATCGGTAGAAACTTCTGGAGTATCTGGAGTAGATGGCTCATTTGGTGTTCCGTATGGTGCAGGAACATCCTCGCAACTACTGAATGTAAAGACAGCCATTGCCGCCATCAATACAGAAAATATATACTTTTTCATATTCTTTCTTTTTTATTCTTTGTTACTATATATATAAAAGGTGTAATTACATGACCAATACATTCTTGATCTCCCAAGTAGGAGCGGCACTGCTAGAGCTGGTGTAGAGGAAGCTGATGTAAATCTTCTTGCCACAATACTTGTTGAGATTAGCGGTGGATGGAACGAATGTCCAACCATTGCTTTCAGGGTAACCGCTTACCTCCAAGTCTTCCCAAGTCGTTCCGTCAGTAGAAACCTGAACCTTGCACTCGTTCTTCATGTCTGTAGAGAAGTTGATGGCTTGGTCGAAACTCAAAGTCGCTTCTGTCAACGAACTCAAGTCGATGGCAGGAGAGGTGAGGCGAGATACACAAGGAATATTGACCTTGTCGATGTATGCGCTTGCCTTCATACCATAGTTGGCACTAGCCCAAGACCAAACAGATGTAGCACCTTCACCTAATGAGATGTTCTCAATCTTGAAGTCACCCTGGCTCTCAGAGAATTTCTCGCTAAACACAGATATGGTCGTCTGCTCCAAGTCGGAGATGTCACGAAGCAAGATTTGCCAAGTGTTGTTGTATCTTGTGAAGATACCTGTGATGTTGTAGGCACCTTCAGGCAATACCTGGTTGGCAAACTTGGCATAGCCTGAAGTACGAACTACGAGGCTGCTGGTACTAATGTTCTTGCCAGTAGTAGCATCTACCAAATAGCAATTTGTTGTTGCGTCGTTTGGCGCAAAAACTGTCTTGCCGTCTGCATCCTTGAAAGAAACTTTCTTGAGAACCATCAGCTTGCCTGCGTTCTCCTCCATGTAAGCGGCATCAGATACCTTGCTCAAGTCAAACTCGGCTGGTTCTATGTTCTTGGCGTCAGACTCGCCGATCAACTTGTAGTGCTGTTGCCAAGTAGGGCGGTCCATCTTACCGATAGAAGTTGCACCCGTCTTGAGGTTGGTGTAGATGCCACCAATCTCAGGCTGCTTGCCATAACCACCGATATAGAGATTCTTCAAGTCGATGAGAATCTGCTGACCTGGTGTGAGATAGCCGTGCAAGCCACCAGCGTTGATGCAAACGAGCAGAGCACCAGTCTCATCCTGTACAGAAACCTCTTGATACAAGTTGCCGCCGATGTCGTTTCCGGTGACATAACCCTTGATCTTGATATCCTTGTCGATTTTCGTGAAAGCAGTGTTGCTGGCGATGTTCTTGGCGTAGTCGCTCTTCAATTGTGCGATGGTGATGACATTGTCCTCGGTCAACTTGTTGTTGCCGTACGGACTTACTGGAACCTTTATGGTCTCAGTATCATCAGGATCTGCATAGCTGTCTCCCATGCAAGAAGCAAAGAGAAGGGCAGCAAATGCCATTGCGATATACTTAAATTTCTTCATGTCTTTTCTCGTTTTTAGAATCTGTATGATACCTGGAACATACCGTTAGTTCCAAACACGTAATACTTCTTAGGGTTCTTGGAGAACTGGTAGTAACGTACGTTGTTCACCTCGTTGTCGGTCAATGTGTAACCACTACGTGTGTTCTGCTCATAACCACCAGTTACGATCTTGCGGTTGTTCAACAAGTTGGTAATCATGAGGTTGAAGTTGAGGGAGCCTTTCTTCAAGCGTACACTCTTACCGATGCTTGCGTCAACCATCCAACCGCCATGTCCCTTTTCCTGTGCAGTTGCGCTCTCCAACAAGCGACCGTCTTCAGAAACACGTTCGAAGATTTCAGGATACTTGATGGCAGCATTCTGACGATTCTGCAAGGTAGAAGCGTAGCGATAGCTAGGAGAGTATGACAAGTAGATGCGATCGTAGTAGTTAGCGTTGAGGTCGATGAACCAGCCCTTGGAATGGAAGTTCAAGCCCAGGCTACCTACTGTAAGCGGTGTGCCGCTTTCACGCATATCCTTTACATAAGCCTTGTCTGATTTCAACTCAGCTGACTTAGACAACATGTAGTAGGCATTTACATTATTGATGTTCTTGGCATCGCTGATGGCACCTACAGCCTTGAAGTTGAGGAATGAGGTGAGCTTGAAGTCAAGACCTGCCTCTACGCCGTAGTATTCCTTCTTCAAACCTGTCATGCTGACGTATGTGAATGAGTTCTCATCGTCGTTGTAGAAGCACTGCCACTCGGTGACGTGGTCGAGACGGCTATAGTATGCATTCAAGTTGGCGTGCAACCAAGAGTTTTGGAACTGATAGCTGAACTCGCTACTGAACACGTGCTCGTCTTTCAAGTTTGCCACATAGTCATTGTTGATTTCTGGAGCGATGAAGGCTGTGTTTGCCATAGGTGGACGCCACTCATAGCCTACGCCAATCTTGAAGGCATGACCACGGCCTGCGTCAAAGCTGATGCTTCCCTTGGCACCACCCTCGCCGAAACGAGCGATACCGCTGTTGCCGTATGAGTTGTCGGCAGCCATACCATTGCGCATATAACCATGACGGCGCATATTGGTCTGACCGAGCTTTGCGCTGAAGTTGGTCTGGAAACGACCCATTTCTGCTGTATAAGATGTCCAGAGCAAGCCCTTCGTCACCTCTAGCTTATAGTCGTAGCCGAACTTGTCGCCTTCATAAACCAACTTACCTGTCATGTTAGGACCTGCTGTGTTGAGGTCGTATTGTACACGAGGGTCGGTGATAGGGTAGTCGCCTACTGCGTATGTATTGATGTTGTGGAAGATGGTTCCACCGAGCATGTCGTCCATCGTCTGATAATGGCGGTTGCTATTGGTACCCAATGTCAAGCCACTTACCAATGTGGAGTTTTTTGTTACCTTGGCGGTCAATGTAGATGACAAGTTGAAAGTCAAGTTGTCACTATGTTTTGCCTGTACATAGTAGAGAGTCTCACCGCCATTCTTGGCAGCCTGCTTGTTGGCATAGTAGAGCTGATCCCAGTTGATCTGGCGGTTGGCCTTGCTGGCAGTCCAATAGTTGTAAGCGTTGTTCCAGCTGTCCCAAGCTGACGCATTGTTACCATTGGCGAAGTCGCCCCAAACATAGAAGTTGGCGCTAGGCATATTCTTCCAGTAATCTGGCTGAGGGTTCTCGGCGTTGTTGTAGTTCAACTTGGTGCTCTTGTACATAGAGTATTTGCCATATACAGAGGTAGTGAGCTTCAACTTGTCGTTGATGTTCCAGTCCCATGTTGCGATGGCAGAAGGAGCGAAGTCGTTGACAACGCGAGAGTTGCGCTTATGACCATTCTGGTAGCCCCAGTAAGGGTTGTAGTAATAGTCGTTGGCAAGCCAGTAAGCCTCGTCGGTAGAAGCACCCTGGGTAGAGCGCTCGGTAGGGTTGCCCCAGGTAGAGAAACTAAGGGAGTGACCATTGTTCCACTTCTTCTGAACTCCGAAGAAGTAAGACAAGGCGTTGTAGTATGTACCCTCTACATAGCCACGGTTAGCCCAGCGATAGGTAAGACCCGCAGTGATAGCCCATCCACGATCGTTGAAGCCACTGCTATAAGTGTACATGCCACGGAGCGTGTAGTTGCGGTTGGCGGCAGCTACAGAAGCGTAGTTGCCTACCTGCATGCTTCCGGCACGGAAATCATAGTTATTGCTACCAGCCATTCCCGTCATGGAGTAGTTGTTTCCCTCGAAAGGAAGGGCGAAGTCAACGTTGCGAGAGAAGCGGTTCAGACCGCCGATGTTGGAGAATCGGAACTGTCCGCTTTCCATGTCGTTGACTGGAGCACCATTGATATAGACATCATTGTACTTTTGGTTGAACGCACGGTAACGGAAACGCACCGGTGAGAACAGGTAGCCAGCCTCTGATGCATAAACGTTGGAGTTAGAGTTGAGGATGGTCACGTTCTGCGACATATCGTCATCCTCTCCCAACTGTGCCTCGGTGAATGTGAATGCGTTCTCGTCTAAGCCTGCCGCTACCTTTTGCTCAGTTTGGTTGTTCTGGGCAAATGACATCGGCGCATAGCAGAGCGCAAGCATTGCTAATTTTACCTTTTGTTGCATAGTTTATTGATTAATTACTAATAATGTTTGCAAAGTAACGAAATATTTTTTAAAAATGAAAGCTTTTTTGATTAAATTTTGATGAAATATGCGGTTTTTTCAGATAAAATGCCGATATTTGCATTTGATAATGTGTTATCGAACATCATTGGACGACATATCCTTAGATAAAATGAATAAAAACTAAAATAATGAAGAAACAATTTTTGATGTTCGCCGCCTTGTTGATAGTCAGCTTGGCTGCGCTTGCCCAAGGGCAAAAACGATTCAATCTCTATGCCGTAGGCTTCTACAACCAGGAGAATCTCTTCGATACTTGCCACGATGAGGGCAAGAACGACTATGAGTATCTGCCTGCCAAGGGATGGAACGGCATGAAGTACACCAACAAGTTGCACAACATGGCTCGTGCCCTTGCCGACATGGGTACGGATAAGTTGCCTAAGGTGGGTTGCGCCTTCATCGGCATGGCTGAGGTGGAGAACCACAAGGTGCTCGATGACCTTATCGCTCAGGAACCTCTCAAGGCTCGTGGCATGAAGTACTGTCATATCGAGGGTCCTGACCGCCGTGGTATCGACTGTGCCTTGCTCTACAATCCTGCTCTCTTCACCGTGAAGAATGTGAAGTTGGTGCCATACGTTCAGGAGAAGGCAAAGGATAGCACTTATTATACCCGTGGTTTCCTCACTGTTCGTGGCGAGTTGGGAGGCGAGGATGTCGCAGTCATCGTGTGCCACTGGCCTAGCCGATTCTCTGGCCCTTTCTACCGTGAGTCGGGAGCTCGTCAGACCAAGGCTGTCAAGGACAGTCTCCTTCGCATCAACAAGAACATGAAGGTCTTTGTGATGGGTGATATGAACGACGACCCTACCAACAAGAGTATGCACGAGTGCTTGCAGGCTAAGCCTGAGATTAGCCAGGTGGGACCTGACGATATGTATAATCCTTGGTACAATATCCTTGCCAAAGAGGGAAAGGGCACCTTGTTCTATAACGGCAGTTGGAATCTCTTCGACCAGATTGTTATCACTCCTAACTTGCTCAACAAGGACAGCAAGCGCAAGGATTTTTCTACCTTGAAATATTTCGCTCACCAGGTTTTCCGTCGTGACTACCTCATCCAGCAGGATGGTCAGTACAAGGGTGCTCCTCTCCGTACATCGGCTGGTGGCAGATGGCTCAATGGTTTCAGCGACCACTTGCCAGTTGTCATGTATCTTGTCAAGGAGGCGAAGTAAAAGTGAAGGGTTGTATGCAGATAGAGAATCATCCTTTTGAACCTTGGTTGCCAGTGAATGCGCATCTGCTGATGCTCGGCACCTTCCCACCTTCGCCCAAGCGATGGTGTATGCCTTGGTATTATCCTAATTTCCAAAATGACATGTGGCGCATCTTCGGCATCATCTTCTTCGGAGACAAGTTGCATTTCGTGGATGCGGAGAAGAAGCAATATCGCTTGGATGCCATCAAGGAGTTTCTGGAAGAGAAGGGCGTGGCTATCTTTGATACCGCCCAAAAGGTGATTCGTACCAAGAACACGGCTTCCGACAAGGACCTGCTAATCGTGGAGCCTGCCGACCTGGATGGGATGCTGAGAGCCTTGCCCGAATGCAAGGCGGTGTTGACAGCCGGACAGTTGGCTACCAAGGTCTTCACCGAGCATTATCATATCACGGAAACTCCGAAGATGGGAGGCTATGTGGAGTTCACCTTCGAAAATCGCACCTTGCGTCTCTATCGGATGCCAAGCAGCAGTAGAGCCTATCCACTGTCTGTAGAGAAAAAGGCAGAGTATTACAAACTGATGTTTGATGCCGTGCTCTAATATATAATTAAGGTACGCACGTACATATTTGTTATTAAGAAAGAACAATAGAAAGAATAGCAAAATAGAATATCATGGACAAAGATAAAATTACAATCATTGGAATCGCTGGTGGTACTGGCTCTGGCAAGACTACCGTGGTAAAGAAGATCGTGGAGGCTTTGCCGCCTCACTATGTGGCTGTTGTGCCATTGGATTCCTATTACAATGATACGAGCCACATGACGGAAGAGGAACGCCATGCCATCAACTTCGACCATCCTGATGCTTTCGATTGGAAGCTCTTGCACAAGCAGTTGGCAGACCTTCGCAACGGCATTGCCATCGAGCAGCCTACTTATAGCTACTTGAAGTGCAATCGTGAGAAGGAAACCATCCATGTGGAACCCAAGCCTGTTATCATCATCGAGGGTATCATGACGTTGCTCAATAAGAAGTTACGTGACTTGATGGACTTGAAGGTCTTTGTCGATACCGACCCTGACGAGCGCCTCATTCGCAACATCCAGCGTGATACTATCGACCGTGGTCGTACTGTTTCGATGGTCGTGGATAGATACTTGAAGGTGCTCAAGCCAATGCATGAGCAGTTCATCGAACCTACCAAGCGATATGCCGACATCATCATCCCTCAAGGAGGAGAAAATGTAAAAGGAATTTCCATCCTGTGCAGTTATGTGACAGGACTTGTGGAAGGACTTGATGAATAAGAGAAATCCCTCGCCTTAGAGCTTTTGCTTCTAGGCGAGGAATTTTTGTAGTATGCTCGGCACGAGCATTGTCTAACGGGTGCAAGTCCCGAGTAAGCCCTA
>ENA-OPCK01000628-OPCK01000628.1-human-gut-metagenome-genome-assembly--contig:-NODE-628-length-17198-cov-4.598670_pt1 | contig 17198 bp, 15 predicted proteins | sample MGYA00241249_ERZ501478 | MGnify/ENA primary metagenome ERZ501478 (study PRJEB25962, sample SAMEA2042629) | human gut metagenome | biome: human gut; feature: human-associated habitat; material: faeces...
TCCCGTATGACTACTACATCTGCAACGTGAAGCTCGAAAACTTCAATCTCTCCCACCTCCCGGTCTACATCATGTCTCAGGAACAGCTCTCCATGTACGCAACGTACATGTCGGTGCTGGGCAACCGCGAGGATCTGTTCGGTGACTCTCCCTATGTGGACAAGTACATCACAAATCCTCCCGCAGACTACGATGTCAACCCGGAATACCTGAACGATGAGAAGTTTGCAACGCTGATTACCGAGGCGGAAAAGTATCTCGGCTATCCGTATGTGTGGGGCGGCGCCAATCCCGACACGTCCTTTGACTGCTCCGGCTTCGTCAGCTACGTTCTCACGAACAGCGGACTTGTGAATACCGGGCGGCTGGGCGCACAAGGGCTTTACAACGTCTGTACGCCGGTTTCAAAGGCGAATGCACAGCCCGGTGATCTCATCTTTTTCGTCGTAACGTATGACACCCCCGGCGTGTCTCACGTCGGCATCTACGTTGGTGATGGCGTCATGATCCACTGCGGCGATCCCATTCAGTACACATCCATCAACTCTTCCTATTGGCAGCAGCATTTCTACGCCTTCGGAAGACCCGCCTATTAAAAGAAAGGAGTTTTGCATGAATCCCAAGTATCAGAAAGTCCTCTCCGACATTGAGAAGGCTGAAAAGAAGAAGTCCGAAATCGAAGGTCAGCTCAAGGAGCTGTACGACAAGAAGACAGAGCTGGAAAACCTTGAAATCATCAATACCGTGCGCTCTATGGTGATGGACAAGGATCAGATCATGGCGTTCCTGTCTTCCATGAAGGGCGGCACCAAGCCCGCTGAAAATACGGAGGTAATCGACAATGCGTAAGAAGTTTCGTTTTCTGACCGTCCTTGCGGTCTGCGTCATGGTTCTGTCCTGCTTCTCGGTGACGGCGTTTGCCTATGCCGATGACACCGAGCAGAACCTTCCCGTTACGGAGGCAACCCAGCCGGAACAGCAGCCTGAAACCACACCCGCGCCGGAAAAGCCGAAGGGTGAGCCGATTGACGATGAGGGCAACGCCTACACCCGCGACTTGCTCTATGACAAGGCAACCAACAAGCAGTTCATCACCATCCAGACGAAAAGCGGCAACACCTTCTTCATTGTCATCGACTACGATGCGCCGATCAACGAAGACGAGGAACAGTACCAGACGTACTTCCTGAACATGGTCGATGAGAGCGATCTGCTTGCACTGCTGGATGATGACACTGCGACGGCTCTGACCACCTGTAACTGCAAGGAAAAGTGCGCTGCCGGTCAGGTCAACACCGACTGCCCGGTCTGCAAGACCAACATGAGCGAATGCACCGGCACAGCCCCCGTTACGCCTGAGCCGGACAAGGATGCAGAAACCGATGTCCCCGCACCTAAACCCGAAAAGGAATCCAACATCGGCATGATCCTCGTCATCTTCGTTCTTGCCGGTGCTGCGGGTGCAGCTTATTACTACATCAAGTTCGTCAAGGGCAGAAAGCCCAAGGATGAGGACATGGACTTCTTCGACGATGAAGGCTACGAGGAAGAGCCGTACATCAACGAGGATGATGAGCCGCAGATTGCGGAGGATGCTGAAACGGATGGTGATGAAGATTGATCTTAGTCATTGCTGAAAAGCCCAGTGTTGCCCAGTCCATCGCAAAGGTGTTGGGCGCGACGTCCCGCAAGGACGGCTACATGGAGGGCGGCAATTACATCGTTTCGTGGTGCTTCGGTCATCTGGTGGAGCTGGCAGACGCCAGCTCCTACGATGAGCGGTATGCCAAGTGGCGGTATGACGATCTGCCCATTGTTCCGGAAAGCTGGATGTTTGAGGTCACGAAGGACAAAGCACAGCAGTTCAAGGTGCTGTCCGCTCTCATGAAGGACAAGCGCGTCACCGAGCTGGTCTGCGCAACCGATGCAGGACGCGAGGGTGAGCTGATCTTCCGGCTGGTCTACGACAAAACCGGATGCACCAAGCCCTTCAAGCGTCTGTGGATCAGCTCATTGGAGGACTCCGCCATCCGCGAAGGCTTCAACCATCTCCGGGACGGCAAGGAATATGACCGCCTCTATGAAGCGGCACTCAGCCGCTCAAAGGCGGACTGGATCGTCGGCATCAACAGCACCCGCCTGTTCACCACGCTTTATCACAAAAAGCTGGTGGTCGGGCGCGTCCAGACGCCGACACTTGCAATGCTGGTGGAGCGCGACGGGAAAATCTCCACGTTCCAGAAGGAGAAATATTTCAACATCCACATCGGCAAGGGCGATCTGACCGCCGATCTGGAAAAGGTCAAAACCGAAGAGGACGCAAAAAGAATTGCGGCGGCTTGCGAGAAAAAGCAAGCCGTCGTTTCTTCTCTCAAGCGGGAGACGAAAACCGTCAATCCTCCGAAGCTCTACGATCTGACTACCTTGCAGCGCGAAGCTAACCGCTACTGCGGCTTCACCGCCCAGCAGACGCTCGATCTCGTTCAGACGCTCTACGAAAAGAAGCTCCTGACCTATCCGCGCACGGACAGCCAGTTCATCACGGATGATATGGAGGACACCGCCCGTCAGGTCATTTCCATCGTCTGCCGCCAGCTCCCGCTTTTCTCCGGCGTTTCGGTTACTCCGGACATTGCCCGCGTAACCGACAACAGCAAGGTCACAGATCACCACGCCATTCTCCCGACCGTCCAGCTTGAAAAGCAGGATGTTTCGGCGCTTCCTCAGTCGGAGCAGAAAATCCTCAATCTTATCGGGATGCGCCTTCTGTGTGCGACCGGCGAGAAGCACACCTACGCAGAAACGCAGATCTCGCTCTCCTGCGAGGGCTACGAGTTCAAAACCAAGGGGAAGACCGTCGTTCAAAACGGCTGGAAAGCCGTCGAGGAACTGTTCAAGGCATCCCTCAAGGCGAAGGAAAAGGACGATCCCGTGAAGTCCCTGCCCGAAGTCCACGAGGGCGATGTTCTGGAAAGTGTGTCCGCCAGCGTCACGGAACACTTCACAACGCCTCCGAAGCAGTACACGGAAGACACGCTCCTGTCTGCGATGGAGACTGCCGGAAACGATCAGTTCGACGATGACACCGAAAAGAAAGGTCTTGGCACTCCCGCGACACGCGCCGGTATCATTGAAAAGCTGGTGAAATCCGGCTTTGCAGAGCGTAAAGGAAAGTCCCTCATTCCAACGAAGGACGGCTACAACCTTGTCTGCGTCCTGCCGGAACAGATCACGTCTCCCGCAATGACGGCGGAATGGGAAAACACGCTCATGGAGATTGAGCGCGGCAATGCGGATGCAGACGCCTTCCTCAAAGGCATTGTCCGGATGACCGGGGATCTCGTGAGAGCCTACCCGTTTCTCTCCGATGCCGAAGCCCAGCGCTTCGGCACGGGCAAGGAGGAAATCGGCAAATGCCCCCGCTGCGGCTCTCCGGTCTACGTCGGTAAGGGCAATTTCTACTGCTCGAACAAGGACTGCTCCTTCTGCCTGTGGGAAGACAACAAGTTCTTTTCCAGCAAGAAAAAGAAGCTGACAAAGAAGATTGCAAAGGAGCTGCTGGACAAGGGCTGGTGCCGCGTGACCGGGCTTTACACGCCGAAGAAGCCTCAGCTCTATGATGCGGTCATTCGTCTGGATGACAGCGGCGGCAAATACGTCAGCTTCAAGATGGAGTTTGACCGATGACTCGCCCGAAGTATGTTGCCTCTTGCAGCGGAGGCAAAGACAGCGTAGCGACGCTCCTGCTGGCGGCACAGCACAATGAGCCGCTGGACGAGGCGGTTTTCAGCGAGGTCATGTTCGACAAGGACACAAGCGGCGAAGTCCCGGAACACCGGGACTTCATTTATGACCGGCTCAAGCCCTTCTGCGAAAAGGAGCTGGGCATCAAGTTCACCATTCTCCACGCGGACAAGACCTACGATGAGGTGTTCCATCATGCCATCACCCGCGGACCTCATAAGGGCGAGGTTCGCGGCTTTGCATGGGCTGGTATGTGTGCAGTCAATCGTGACTGCAAAATCCCGCCAGTCCGCAAGTACAATGCCGCACTCTCGCCGGACACTGTGAGCTATGTCGGCATTGCGGAGGATGAACCCAAACGCCTTGCACATCTGGACGGCGTGAAGAAGGTCAGTCTGCTTGCCAAGTACGGCATGACCGAGGCGGACGCATACAAGCTCTGTCAGGAACACGGGCTGCTTTCTCCAATATACGTTCACTGCCGGAGAAACGGCTGCTGGTTCTGTCCCAATGCAAGCGACAAAGAACTGCTGCACATAATCACAAATCACCCGGATATGTTTGAACGGCTGATTGAATGGGAAAACGAAGACAACATATTCCATCGTCGGATGACGCGCAGAGAAACCCCGTCAGAGGTAAAGGCTCGTTTACTGAGCAAATCCCAGACGGGGTTTTCTTCTGCCCAGAACAAATAAGAAATGGAGGTTTGAGATGGCTGAAAACAGAAATGCACAGCAAGTCCGCGAAATCACGGACAAGCTGGAACAGGGCATCAAGGAGCTGTTTGAATCCGAGCGGTTCAAGGAATATCTCCGCACGATGTCCAAGTTCTACAACTATTCCTTCAACAACACGCTGCTCATTGCGATGCAGAAGCCGGAGGCAACCTATGTTGCCGGTTATACCTCGTGGCAGCGCAACTTTGACCGTCAGGTCATGAAGGGCGAAAAGGGCATCAAGATTCTTGCACCCGCGCCGTACAAGTCGCAGGAAGAGCGTGAGAAGATTGATCCTTTGACGCAGAAGCCGGTGATCGGCGCAGATGGGAAGGCTGTCACGGAAACGGTTGAGGTCCTGCGTCCTGCCTTCAAGGTGGTAAGTGTCTTTGATGTTTCCCAGACGGACGGCAAGGAGCTTCCGGACATCATCGTCGATGAGCTGAAAGGCACCGTCGAAAACTACGAGGCGTTCTTCGACGCGCTCAGGCAGGAATCTCCCGTCCCCGTTTCCTTTGAGGACATTCCGGGCGGTGCAAAGGGATTCTTCTCTCCGGTTGAAAGCCGCATTGCCATTCAGGAGGGCATGAGCGAAATCCAGACGGTCAAAACCGCCATTCACGAGATCGCCCATGCAAAGCTCCACGCTGTAAAGCCGGACGAGAAAGCCGCACCCGAAGACAAGAAGGATCGGCATACCAAAGAGGTTGAGGCGGAAAGCGTAGCCTATACTGTCTGTCAGCGGTACGGCATTGAAACCTCGGACTACTCCTTCGGGTACATCGCCGGTTGGTCTTCCGGCAAGGAAACCAAGGAGCTGAAAAGCTCTCTGGACACCATCCGCAAGACGGCGGCTGAGATGATCGAGGGCATTGACGCCAAGCTCAAGGTGCTGCTGGCAGAGAAAGCACAGTCCGCAGAAATGGAAGTCGAAGCTCCCGTAAAGGAAACCGTTCCGGAGGAAAAGCCGGAAGTACCCATTTACCGCGAGACGGCGAATTACGCCTATGAAGCCGGTGAGCTGGAGTCATATCGTGCTTCTCTCGCTGCAAACGTGGAATGCCGCCGTGCGATTGAGGCGGCAATCAGTTCTAACTACGGAGACAATCGGCTGGATGCGGATGCTGCCGTGAAAAGCGTCCTTGAGCAGTTCTCTCCGGAGCGCGTCCGGTATGTCCTCGCAAACACCATCCAGCAGAAAGACTTTGACGGGCGTATTCCGCAGCCCCTCAAGGAATGGGCGAAGAGCGTTGAGGTCTGTCCGGAGAATGCCTCCCGCTTCCTTGTGGATAAACCCAATCCCGGACTGACCGCCCTTTTCGTGGATGCGTTCCGCCAGCAGACCGAAGCTCAAAAGGAAGTCACTTCTGAGAAAACAGAGGAAAGAGACCCGGAGGTCGTTGCATGGGAAAGCGATAAGATTACCTCTATTGAGGTAAAAACCGTGGAGGTCAAGCCTCCCGTTGTCCCTTTGCCGGAGGAAGCAGCGCAAGCACCGAAGGCACACCGTCTGACCGCCGAAGAGAAGGAAATCAAAGCTGCCGTCATGGACACGCTCAAGGGGCAGATTGCCTATAACAACGACGGAATGCGGGCGTCCTATCGCGCCTCCAACCATTCCTTCAATCTGCTGGCGCGGAACGGCGTCAGGATCGAGGGCAACACGGTTACGCAGAACGGTGAGCCGCTGTTCAAAATCCATCGCCGTCATGCGGCGCGGAAAACACAGGGCTGTTACCGTGAGCTGATGCCGACGCTGGAATACGTCAAACAGGAACAGAAGCAGGAAAAGCCCTCCATCCGCGATCAGCTCAAAGCTGCCGCAAAACAGCAGCCGGAGAAGAAGTCTCCGGTCAAATCCAAAACGCACGACATGGAGTTGTGAGAAAGGAGACGCATGAAGAAATACACAGACGTTGACATCGTTGCGGAGCTGCAGAAGCTCGTAGACAGTCATGTAGACAGCTACAAGGAAGACTTCGACATCGACAAGCGCATCATCCGCCGCTCCGCCGAAAGCCCGAATCCAGAAAACAAAACGCTGATGTGGTTCTGCCGTCCGCATGGAACGCACTGCCTCAATGAAAGTCAAGTCTTCATTCAGGGAACGCGGGATCACAACACCTTCCGCTTTTACGCGGAACAGACCTACGACGAGTGCATTGCCCGCGTCATTGTCCCGAAATCCGTCAAGCGCGGCAAGGTCTTCGGAGATGTCTTTGAGATCAACTACCGGGAACAGGCGGCAAATGTGGCGCAGAACTCGGTTGCGCCGGATCATGACCGGCTGACCTTCGCAGACGGCTATGTGCTGGACGCACCCTGCCGCAGCAGCTTCGATGCAGCAATGGCTCTGGTCGGTGAGCATGGCGGCGTCAAAACCCACCAGACGCTCCCGAAGGACGCGGATGCTCTGGCGGAAGTGCTGTCCAAACAGAAAAGCCGCCGTGACAGACTGCCGGAGGCAGAGATGACAGATGTGCTTTCGCCTCTGCCCGTTGCAGAACTTCGGAAGTATGAGGCAGTCAAAAAGGCGCATCCCGACGCGCTGGTCTGCTTTGCCCAGAACGGCTATTTTGAGCTTTACGGCAAGGACGCAGAAAAAGCCGCGCCCTTGCTCGGCACAAAGCTCCTTGAGAAGAAGGTGCGTGGCAAGCCCTCCTTGCCGGTGACCGGCTTTCGTGAAACCGCGTGGGTAGCCGGTTCTCACAAGCTCTGGAAGTCCGGCGCAGATGTCTTTCTCAGCAAGGACGGCGAAACCTTCAAGGAACTCAAAGCCGCAGATTACATTCCTGTCGGCGCAACGCTGAATGTGGATGGCATCAAGTGCAGAATCGACGCGGTTGATTTTGCCGCTGATGAAGTCCGGCTGACCAACATCGAGGACAAGAACCGCCCCATCCGCTTTTCTGAAAGCATCCAGTATGTCCGCTCCTATGTGGAGGATGCCGGAACTGCCATCTACGACACCATCCCGAAAAAGCCCGCTGCCCGTGAATCCATCCGCGACAAGCTGAAATCCGCGCAGAAAGCACAGCCGCCCCACACACCGAAGCCGCAGAAAAACAAAGGAAAGGATATGGAACTCTGATATGAAAAACTTTACCGTGGAAGAAATCAACCTGATGTGCTGCTTCAACACATCCAGCCGGAAGCAGCTGATCGACGATATGAAGAGAGTCACCCTGAACGACATGGACGGCGAGATCGCAGAGCTGATGTATAAGACCGTCCGGAAGCTCGAAGCCATGACCGACGCGGAGTTTGAGGAACTGTATATCATGCCGGACGGCATGGTGGATGACTGAAAGGAGGATGCCTATGCCCGTATTAGACGGTGATTTTGAAGCCTTCGTCACGAACCTTGGCAAGTACAACGAGGGTATGCTGGTCGGTGAGTGGGTGAAGCTGCCCACCACCGAGGAAGAGATGCAGAAGGTCTTTGAGCGCATCGGGATCGGCAAGCAAGATGAGTTCGGTCAGCCCTATGAAGAGTGGTTTATCACCGACTACGAATGCCCCATTTACGGCGTTCAGAAGATGCTTGGCGAGTACGAGAGCCTTGATAAGCTCAACTATCTCGCCGCCTTGATTGACGAGCTTTCCCTGAGCGATCAGGAAAAGCTCGTTGCCATTATGGAGGCTGGCTGCGATGAGGTCAGCGACATCGACGACCTCATCAACCTGACGTTCAATCTGGACTGCTACGACATCATGCCCGGTATCAACGATGAATCCGACCTTGGCTATTATTACGCCCACGAAGCCGGTATCTACTCCGAAAAAGATCTCGGTCCTCTGGCAAACTACATCGACTATGAACGCTATGGGCGCGACATTGCGATGGATGAGCAGGGACGCTTCACCGATGAGGGCTATGTCCGCGTTGCAAGCGAGAGGTGGGACAGGCAGTTTAACGGGGAGCTTGATGATATTCCCGATGAATACCGGATCACCGGCTCAGGGGAAGCCGCCGAGCGTGACAGCACCATCGCTGTTCTCATCGTTGAGCCGGGAAAGGAGCCTTATGTGAAGGAGATTGACTCGGATCTCAAGTCCTTGCAGCATGAGGTCGGCGGCTGCATCGAGGCAATTTATCCCTACGAAGACCCTGTTGCCTTAGTCTGCAACGAGGAAGGCAAGCTGGAAGGTCTGCCTCTGAACCGCGCTCTGCGGGATGAGGACGGTGACATCTACGACGTTGTTGCCGGAACATTCTTGGTAGTCGGCTTGACGGATGACAGCTTCGGCTCTCTGACCGTAGAGCAGATGCAAAAGTTCTCTGACCACTTCAAAGTGCCGGAGCAGTTTGTTAAGTTGGGCGATAAGATTGTGGCGATCCCCATGATCTCGAAGGAACAGCAGAAGCAGGAAGCTACCGAGCAGAAGGATTTTGAAATGAACGCCGATACCTCCGGGCTGACGGTTGCCGGTCACATCGGGACGTGGCACACCATTGACCGGCACGAGGTCGGCGGTCACAGCTTTTACCTGATGGAGCATGACACCTACGGCGATGAGGCGGCTTGCATCATCGTCGATGAGCGCGGCAAGCTCGTCCTTGATGATGTCTACAACGGCTTTGACGATGACACGCTCCGCCTTCTCGACCTTGAGGTCAAGGAAGTGCCGGAAATGCCCGATCCCACGCTCTCCGTTCAGGATATGAAGGACTACGGCTACGCATGGGCTGGCGTTCTTCCCGTCGGTCAGGAGGTGGCTGAGAAGGCTTTAGAGAAGGGTTGCGAGGTTTACCGCCTCTATTCCGATAACACCGAGGGCTTGTGCGTAGATGCCAAGGAGATTGCCGATCATGCGGCAAAGGGCGGAATGCTCGGTATCAGCAAGGAAAGCTGGATGGCAGCTCTTGAGAAGGAAAACTACCTCAAGGCGGCGGAGATGTCGATGGAGGATGACTACGGCATGATTGATGGGATCATCAACAACGGTCCGAAGGAAGACAAGACCCTTGATGCCAAAGCCCCCGAAACCGGCGAGAAGTCCTCCATCATGGACAGGCTCAAGTCTGCAAAGGCAGAAAAGCAGAAGGAATGCTGCTCTCCCAAAAAGCACAAAGGAGAGATTGAGCTGTGAGCAGAAGTCAGAAATGGCGGCAGGAGTGGTCGTTCTTCATCGGGGACAGCGGACGCCGGAAGTATAACCGCTTCTGCGTCCGCTGCGTCCATAGCTGCAAGCAGAGCTTTCGGGTAAATCTTATCTCCTGTCCGGGCTTTTCCCGGAAGGCTATGCAAAGTGGACAATTAGAGGTCGAAAAAGCCCATGATTGCAAGCCTCAGAGCGACAAGAAATGACTGCCCCTTGTGATTATATTCCCAGCACACTTACAGCAATAAAGCGAGAATAAATGTCGATTCCGGCACTTATTCTAATGCCCATAAACGAACGAAAAGCCTCTGTCGATGCCCGGTTTGGGTATCGGCAGAGGCTCTTTTTTTGTATCTTTTCTGTAAATACCGTCGAAAATCACACGCTAATACACAGCATCGCTATTAGCGTTTCTGTATAACTATGCCTCTAACCCATATAATTGTTATGAGCGTTATAGAAAAGGTGTAGGTACGCGCTATGATTGACAAACGAATAGGTAAACGAGTAAAACAGTGCCGGGAACGCCTCGGAATCTCGCAAGAAGAGCTTGCGGAAAAGACCGGGCTGACTGCAAATTATATTTCTACGGTTGAACGTGGTATGTCGTTTCCTCGCTGTGAGAAATTGATCATTCTTCTCAATGGGCTTGAGGTTTCGGCAGACGCGATTTTCTGTGACGTCCTGGAGCATTCGACAAGCTATAAATCGTCTGAACTCTCGGAGAAACTTGCTTCGTTGTCTCCGCAAGCGCAGAAGCGCATTTTGCAGATGGTTGAGCTGATGATTCAGCAGGAAACGGTAGATAATGGCTGAATCCGTCATGGGCTGTGTGATTTTATCACGCAGCCTTTTTTCTTCCCTTATTTCGACAGAATATTTCATATCTCCGTGCTATACTATGTATTAGAGACATAGAAACAGTCTCTAATACATAGTCAGGAGATGAAAAAGAAAATGAAGACCTGTGCTTTTACCGGGCATCGTCCGCAAAACCTCCCGTTTGGTTTCAATGAGGAAGACGAACGCTGCATAGACCTCAAAAAAACTCTCAGGGAGCAAATCATCAATCTCATCGAAAATGAAGGCGTCACGCACTTTATATCCGGAATGGCAATCGGTGTAGATATGTATGCCGCTGAGATCGTACTGGGACTGAAAGCGTCCTATCCGGGAATTACGCTCGAAAGTGCCATCCCGTGTGAAAGTCAAGCTGCAAAGTGGTCGGAAGCTCTGAGAGATCGGTATTTCGACATTGCGTCCAAGTGTGATAAGGAAACACTGATTCAAACCCATTACTCGCCCGACTGCATGGACAAGCGCAACCGTTATATGGTTGATCATGCGGATGTCCTGATCGCGGTTTGGGATGGAAGCCCCAGCGGAACCGGAAAGACGGTCAGATATGCTCATCAGCAGGGTAAATCTGTTACGGTCATTGACCCGGTTTCCTTTGATGTCACACAAGAATAAGGCAAATAATTTCCACTCTGAATCAAGCATTGTAAAAACCGTAAATTTACTTACGATAGTGAACACACATTGCACTGAACAGTGATTATTGGAAACGTGTACGATGTGTGCTGCCTCGTGAACTTTTCCACGGAATGCACTGAGATTTCACGGCTTCGCAAAATGGAAAGCGCCACCCTATGAACAGTCCCTCGTTGGGAGAAAATTAAATCGCTGGAAACGGGAATGCCCCGGCACTGTGCATCTGGCACAGCGCCGGGGCATTTTTTCATCACAAGAGGTCATTCAGAAGATTCATACACTTAACCTTCTGTTGGAGATTTGCACTCCCGTACACATTCAGGGTAAAAGATACATTCTTATGTCCGAGAATTTCAGAAAGGGACTTTATATCAAACTCCGGTATCTCGATTGCTCTAACTGCGAATGTATGCCGGATCTCATGAAACTTCACCTTCTCTAATCCGTTTCGTTTCAGAAAACGGGTGAAGAACTGCCGATAAGTACGAGGCTCTGTCGGCTTTGTTTTGCCGGTCAAGAAGTAGTGGTTAGGATTATCCGTGTAGAACTTCTTGATAATGTTCATCAGTAGAGACGGAACAGGGATCGTCCTTGCAGAAGTTTTCGTTTTGGGCGGTCCGATGTGAAGATAGGACTCGCCCTTCTTTTTGTCATAGATGCGCTGGACGGTCTTATTGATGCTGATGGTCTTATCCGTCAACGAAATGTCCTTCATCTGCAATCCGCAGAGTTCTCCAATGCGTACTCCGGTAAAGAGTGCAATGAGAATGCCAGCAGTCTTCCTGTTCAAGTTCATGTAGATACACTGAATCAGAGCTTGCTCCTGATCCTTTGAAAGAGAAACTACCTTCTTAATGCCAAGTTCCTTCGGGTACTCGACGAGATCCCAGTTCAGCAGCGGAATCGCCCTTTCTTTGTACGCAAACTCCATTGAAAGTCTGAGAACGAGGATCACATCCCGGATGGTCTTTACCGTTAGCCCTCCGGTCTTGTCCAACCTACCGGCATCATGGAGATACGAAATGTAGCTCTGGATGTCCGTTTCGGTGATGCTGCCGATCTTACGCTTACCGAAGTATGGAATTAGATGATTTTCGGCAATCAGCGTAAAGCTGGCATGGGTTGACGGCGTGATCATTGGCTGCTTTTGATTTAGCCAAGTGTTCACAAGCGTCTTGAATTGTGTATTGTTAGTCATATTGACCACCTCCACGAACATTATCCGTTGGAGGGATAATCAGGGCAGTATATTCCTCAAGTAACGGTCTTGAGAAGCGTCCGAGATTAGCATTTAGAAACACAGATGGATCGCATTTCCCTTGTTGGAGACAGACTTCTCTTGGCTGCATTATCGAGCCATACTCAGAAAAGGTGTACGGAGAACATGACTATGAAGTTTTAACATCCTCTCGCGAAGGTCTTCAAAGACAAGAAGATCATTTTGGTTCTAAACAGCGGCATGATACAGACGGGTATAACATTATACCTTTTGGTTACTGCACATATCGAAACAGAAGCGATGACGGGAAGTTTGCATTTAACATCAATACCATAAGTGAAAAGGCTATCGTAAGTAAGTTTTATCCAGTATTCAGATTTACTAATGCAAATAGCACCTTCATGGCAGAGTTTCTTAATTCATCACCGCGTGTAAAGAAAAAGCTGTCAGTACTTGCAGTTGGCACAAGTCAGGTAGTTCTCTCATTTGAGGCTTTGAAGGCTGCAAAATTCGATTTGCCGTGTAAAGATGAGCAGGACAAGATTGCCGCCTTTTTGGAGTGCTTGAACACACGGATAGAAAATCAGCGCACATTAGTAGTCGCCCTCAAGAAGTATAAAAGAGGTGTCGTTGATGGGATATTCAGCAGAAAGCTAAATTTTTCATATCCGCAAACATGGGCAGAGTTGGAAATATCTGAGCTATTTATGCCAATCTCTGATAAGGGATATTCAGACAAAATTGTCTTAACCATTGTGCAGGGAGAAGGTACAATGCCCCGTGACAGTGTAGATAGAAGAATTGCTTACGATAAATCAACGATTTCGTCTTACAAGCGAGTATTGCCAAATGACTTTATACTTCATTTACGCTCGTTTGAGGGTGGGCTGGAAATTGTGAACGAAGAGGGCGTTGTAAGTCCCGCATATACGATTTTGAGAGCAAGGAATGAAATTATTCCGTTGTTCTTCTATACTTTCTTTAGATCTTACTGGTTCATCAACAGCAAACTCCGCATTTCTGTCGAAGGAATACGCGATGGCAAATCAATAAATATGAACACATTTTGGCATATTAAAGTCCCTGTGCCGTCTATTGAAGAACAACGCCATATTTCTGCACTCATCTCTTCTATTGACAATAGAATCAAGATTGCTGAGTTTGAATATAAACGATTGTTGCAGATTCGCGTTGGCTTGATGCAGCAACTCTTTATATAAAAAGTTGTTGCAATAGCGATGTCCGAACCTGTAACAGTGCTTGCAGCTTTTCATCCTCACATTTGCAATGTTCATCAAAAACGGACAAGCACTCAGCAATTTTATCCTGTTCAGATATAGGAGGCATAGTAACAGCGATCTCCGAAAACTGAGGAAACTTTAGATTCCATGTGTCAGATGTAAGTCCCTGTGAATACTTTTGGAATGTCTGCACCAGTGGACTATATTTGAAGTAGTATGCCCAGAATGTCATGTTATGCAGATCTGGTCGGATTGGCGTAACTATTGTATAGGCTGGACTCACAATTCCGTTATATGGAGATACTCCACTCGCGCCTTGCCACATTCGCATGGTGTTGTATGCAATATCCCCTATATAAACACATTTGTAATTGCTCTTGTCATCGCTTGAGTTATCTTTCAGATCAATTTCGTCTCTCTGTTGCACACCGTTGCTGATTGTTACCGCCAACAGAGTCTCATTTCCTTTTGCTCGTTCTGTCCTTTCTTTGAATATGTGACCGAGCTTAACCGTTTTCCACTCTCCGGAAGTATCAAACGCTTTCTTCTGTGCAATCAGTTGAGAAAGCAATCCTCTTTTATACTTCTGATCAAGCAAGCAGAATAGAGCTATATGACCGAAAAAATCCCTTGCAGTAGCGGAATATCTCTGCTACCGCAAGGGATTTACCTTTGCTACAAGCCCCTATTTAATTGCTGAAATAGCCCTCAAGTAACGGTCTTGAGAAGCGCCCGAAACTCCGGTTTCCGGGCTTCGATGAGCCGTACAAACAGTGCCGCATTGGTGACATCTATGCAGAGCGAAGTCAGCGTGGAGCATCCGACATGGAATTACTGTCTGTTACAATGAACGATGGTGTCAAGCCCCGTTCCGAGATTGAAGGCAAGGACAATTCCAGCGAAGACAAAAGCAATTATAAGATCGTCCGCAAGGGTGATATGGTCTACAATTCCATGCGGATGTGGCAAGGCGCAAACGGTATTTCTCCGTGCGACGGTATTGTCAGTCCAGCATATACCGTTCTTATGCCAAAACAAGAGATCAACAATGGATATTTTGCAGCACTCTTCAAAAGTGTGACATTGATCAATGAGTTCAGAAAGAACTCCCAAGGTATGACATCAGACACATGGAATTTGAAATACCCTCAGATAGAAACGATAAAGGTACAGATTCCATCTGTTTCTGAGCAGGACAAAGTATCAGAACTGTTCAGTGTCCTTGATGAAAGAATAGCTACTCAAGCTCAGTTAGTTGAATCCCTCAAGAAGTATAAAAGAGGATTATTAAACAAGGTTTTCTCAAACACTGACGAAAAGATATATCCAACGGTATACTTATCCGAAGTTGCAGATTTCTTGCAAGGACTCACTTATAGTCCGAGTGATGTTGCAAATGCAGGGCATCTTGTTTTGAGATCATCCAACATTCAAAATGGTACTCTTTCCTTTGATGACTGTGTTTATGTGGACAAATCAATACCTGAGAGTTTACAAGTCAAATGTGCAGATGTCATTATGTGTGTGCGAAATGGCAGTAAAAGTCTTGTCGGAAAAACTGCTTTGATTCCAATTGATATGCCCAAGACAACATGGGGGGCATTTATGATGATTGTCCGGAGCAAACTAAATGACACATATATTTTTCACTATTTGAACAGTCAGATGTTCTTTTCTCAAGTCTTCAAAGATACGGGAACGGCAACGATCAACCAGATAACCAAAGGAATCCTGAACGAATGCAGGTTGCCGCTTCCACCCGTAGAGGAAAGAAAGAAAATCTCAAAAATGCTTTCTACCTTTGATGCCAAAATCTATAATGCTGAACGAACCTTATATGCACTGATGGAAACAAGGAAAGCCCTTCTGCAACAACTATTCATATAAAAAGCTGTTGCAGTAATGCCTTGCGATGAACTTGCAATAGTTCAAGTTCTCTCATGCTCTGATCAATTCTGGCTGTAATTGCGTCGAAGGTTTCAATCAGTTTCTTTTGTGAGATCAAATCAGGGTATGTAATCTCAATCTTAGAGATTTCAGTCGCTTGAACATGAACAATGGACTTGCCTTGGGCAACACGAGCAATTCTGTCATTAACTACATGGTTTAGAATGTAGCTCATAATTCGCCCATCTACTTGAGTGCAACGATAAATATTAAGATCACCAGCAAGAATGATGTCCGGGAGCATTACACACGATGCGGTCGATATTTCCTCCGGCGTTTCGCCAGAGGTGGGGATTATCACATCACCGATTTGGCTGTAATACTGTTTATCTACGGATGCTTGTGTTTTGCGTACCACCTTGGATATGACCTCGTTATAGGTTGTATAAAGTTCCCCATACAATATGAATGGCGTTCCATCGGATGAAATATCTGCCTTAGATAACGGTGCGCCCTTTATAAATGTCCCTATATCACCGATTTTGGCTGTTGTCCATTCGACATTCTTGAGCTTGCAGTGTTTGGGTGATAGTAGAGTGCGAACGACACCTCTTTTATACTTCTTGAGGTTATCAACGAGGGACTGCTGCGCCTCTATTCGACGCTCTAACGCAATCATGAAGTTTGCGATTTTTCGCTGCTCCGCTAAATCCTGCGGAATGTAATGTTTTGCGTCAAAGAACTCATCAGTTGGCACATTCAAAAGCCCGTGATTTCTTGCTCCTTCGGCAGAGATCATGTAAATCTCACGATACCATTTGAGTGAATCGAAGTAGGCTTTTATAAAATCAGAATCGTGTTTCTTGAGTGCAAAGCAGATGTAGAGTGTAGAAAGCGCACCCATATCGTAGCGGTCAAGACGCTTAACGGAGCCAAAATCGTACCCGACTGAATAACTCTTGTTGTAGGCGTATTCACCATTCTTCAAGAGATAATAGCCACTCATGTCTTTGCTGGCTACGGTCTTATTGAAGTAGCTGATTTGATCCACAAGCCCATCTTTAGACGAAATTGTGAGAGGCAGACTCGTTTCGTTATTGGTATTCTTCCGTGTGACACGATCTGCAAAATCTGAAAGTTTCTCAGCCTTCCACGGTTCATCGAAGCCCGGAAACCGGAGTTTCGGACGCTTCTCAAGACCGTTACTTGAGGATACATTTGCCATAATTATTTGCCCTCCACATCAAAGGGAAAATCAAGTCCCAGCTCATCGAAAAACGGTTTCAGTTGTGCGTCGATGTCCTTGATCTCAGCCTGAATATTGCGGATTTCTGCTGCAACAGCATTGAGGTCGATTTCCTCTTCCGGCTCAAAGGTATCAACATAGCGAGGAATGTTCAGATTGAATCCGTTCTCTTCAATCTCCTGCATAGTGGCAACATGGGCGTACTTATCGACATCCACACGATGCTCGTAGGTTTCGACGATCTTATCAATGTCGCACTCGCGGAGGATATTCTGATTCTTTCCGGCTTCAAAGTCGTTGGACGCATCAATGAAGAGAATGTTATCCGAGTTGCCGTTACGCTCCCGCTTGAGGACAAGAACACATACCGGAATGCCCGTGCCAAAGAAGAGGTTGGCAGGAAGACCGATAACAGCGTCCAGCACATTCAACTTTTGGATCAGGTGCTTACGGATCACTTCTTCGGCTGCACCACGGAACAGAACACCGTGAGGCAGCAGGACAACGGCTCGTCCGTCTTCGTCCATGTGGTAAACCATGTG
>ENA-OPCK01000629-OPCK01000629.1-human-gut-metagenome-genome-assembly--contig:-NODE-629-length-17158-cov-2.041513_pt1 | contig 17158 bp, 4 predicted proteins | sample MGYA00241249_ERZ501478 | MGnify/ENA primary metagenome ERZ501478 (study PRJEB25962, sample SAMEA2042629) | human gut metagenome | biome: human gut; feature: human-associated habitat; material: faeces...
GATGAAATCGAGCGGTATGAGCAAAGAGTTCAAACGCAGCACCCTCATCCTACGCAGAATGCTGCCAAGCCAAAGCCGCAACAGCAACACCCTCGGCAGCCAGTTTATGAAGAGCAAGAGGATGAGCCTGTCTACGAAAGAGAATCCCGCAAGCCAAAAAAGAAACAGAGCAATGTTCTGGTTGGTATCAGTTGTGCGGTTATGACTGCAGCTATCGCCGTGATGTGTCTGACGCTTGTAGAGTGCAAGACAATCCGCAAAACTAATATCCCATCCATCGGGGGTGCTTTCACTGTTGCCGGAGATACCCAAGAAGATACCTCTTTCACGGCACAAGCCAGCATCTCTCCGTCTACGGCAATCGTTGCAGATGGTACGAACTGGCGCTTGGGTGCTTCTCGCGTTCTGATTGAAGACAACGATACTCGTACCGCTGTTACTATCAACTCCGCAGATTCCTTCCAATATGATGGTAAAAGTCTTTCCTTTGAGAAAGACGGAGCGACCTATATTGTTAGAGCAATTGCTGATACTTATACGGGTGGCGTACAATACGCAGAAGAAAAAACTTCCGAGAGCTACACATCCTCCGGTATGCGATATATCGGAAATGGACATGTTCTTGTTGTACTCGGAACCTGCCCTACAAGCAAAAATGCGGATACAGCAGTAAATTCTGTGGTATCCTCCGTTCTGGAGAGTGCTGTCCCTGCTTCTGATGACGGCAACATCACGGTAAGTGGTGTTCCTATGAATATTTCAAACTGTCAGGTGTCATTTACGAACAATTTGGCGCTTGTTAAGAAAGATGGTTTTGAACTGCGCTTTATCCCATCCACCTACCAGTCCGATGCTATCGCGTTTGGACTGGTAGGGACTACATCTTCTGGTGCTTTTGTATCGCACGGCGATTATGCCAGCACAGATGGCACAGAAGTGTACCTGATTGAATCAGGCGCAGGCAATGTTATGGCGTTCACCAACAGCAAAGAATTTGTTACTTCGGTGTTGGGGCTGCAATAAAAACAAAGAAAAAGGAGACAAAAGCAAGATGCAAAACGGCAAATCTCGTATCAAGCGCGTTGCAAGCGCCGTCATTGCCGGTGTTATGGCACTGCAAACAGTAGCACCTGTCATCTCATATGCTGATGATACAGCATCGTCTGTTGCTACAACAGATGACAGTGATGCTATTGCTAATGTGGACCCCGGAACGCCGGTACAAGTCGATGCAACAGCAAGTGAAGAACCGAGCGAGGCCCCATCATCAGGGACCTCACAAGCAGACGAAAATTCGGAGGAAACCGAAACCAATTCCGACATTACGGATGAGGTTGCCAATGAGCATACCGATGCCGATACAGCCGATGAAACTCAGACTGTTGAAGAAGACGCTCCCAAGCAGGATGAATCTACTTCGGAAACAACAGATACTGCACCTTCTCGAACTGTAACAGTCACGCTCAATAAAAACGGCGGCATCTTCGAGCCTGAGTGGCTGGAAACGGCCAATGAAGACCCGATTGCTGCTTATCTTGGCACAGAAACAAATGATATTGCCATAGAAGATACCGGAGATACGATTGTAGCCACTGTCACCGACAGAGACAGCATCAGTATCCCTGTTGCACTTTCCGGCGATGATTCTCTGTATTTTACCGAATGGGATGTATCTTCCGGCAGTTATGACGCCGATAATGAAACGCTGACCTTTGATGATGGCGTTGATGCGTATGTATTGACTGCTGTCTATAATTCTGTTGCAGATGAAGACCAGCAGCTCATTGAGAACAAAGAAATATTCGACGAACAAGCTGAGAAAAATGTATTGCAACAAAAACTCAGTGCTTCCGGAATAAGTCTTTATGAAATGCGTCCATCTGATTCTTATAATCAGCTTGACCTCATTATTGATGGACTTGCATTCACATCCGATGACGGACTTGTACAGACATTTACTGCACCTTATGACGGCGACTATACTATCACTGCATACGGTGCGAACGGTGGTACAGGCAAAGGTAAATACCAAGGCTATCGCACGCCGGGGCGCGGCGGTAAGGCCGAGGGAACGATTCATCTGAGTGCAGGGCAAACCATCCACATCTATCTGGGTGAAGCTGGTGGTTACTGGTCTACAAACCGCACCTTTGGCGGCGGCGGTGGTCAGATTGATTGGGACAGAGCATGGTTCCCTGATGAAGATAAGGGACAAACAGACCGCTATCATGTTTTCGGTAGAGGCGGCGGCGCTACCTATGTAACTGTTGATGCTTGGACGATGGACCAAGCGGGAGAGGCTGCACACGATTATACCGATGCTGAAAAAGCGCAGAACGATGCGGCAGCGGAGGTCGCTAAGAATCATGTTATCTTGCTTGCCGGTGGCGGCGGCGGTATGGGCGAATCCGGTGGTACTGCTGGCGGCGGCGGTCTTGAAGGTCAAGGTCCCGTTGCAAACCGATATTATGCAGGCGGTTTTCCTCCGTATTCCAATGCTTTTTCCTATGACGCCACGGTAGGTGGCACGACTCCCACGAATGGTCGTGTATTGACCTATGACGAGCGTGTTGATGCTAAGGTTTATCCGGCAACACAGACACGCGCAGGCTTTGGCTACCATTACACCATCTTAGGTGAACTGTACGATGCCAACCCTGCAAACCGCGACCCCGTATCCCTGCTGTTTGACGACGGACAAGCTCGTAACTACGGTTCATTCTTCTACGGTGCAAACGGTATCACCTGTTCCGGTGCAGGCGGCGGTGGCTGGTTTGGTGGCGGCACAGACTACGCTTTTTCGGGCGGCGGCGGTTCTTCGTTCGTCAATACATCCGTCACCATTGATGGAAAACAGGTAGAAGTCAAGGATGCCGATTATGAAGTCGGTGGAAATATGAAATATGACTCTACCAATTCTGCACCTTACCTGATTAACGGTCGCGTTCTGATTCACATGGTCGGTACTACGCCGAAGATGAAGACCATTATGATGGAGGCTCAGAACGAAGATATCAGTTCCAGCCATGTGGATGATGCTGATGTCTATGGTCAGAAAGCCTATTTGAACAAAGGACAGGATGTTGCCAGCACAACGATTGCCTACACAGCTATCACATACTACAACATGGGCGACTTGATGACTGTGAACCCTGTCTGGGAATACAGCACAATGCTCAGCCCAACAGACCGAGATTGGAACGACTCTGTTGCAAAAACCATTGATAGTCGGTTGTCTGTATCGGTAGCAAATACCAATTTAGGTGTTCCAAATCCGGGAGATAAATACTACAACGCAGACTATCCCGGTTGGTATGCTGTAAAAAGTGTGATGACTATTACCAACCCTGTCAACACTATGTACAGCACAGAAAGGCTGACGAAGTATTATTTCCGCTGCAAGGGCATTGCAAGTTACACACTAAGCAGCGGCACAAAAACGATGTACGATAAAGGCGAACGTGGTGAACTTGCCATCGACTACAATATCTACATCAACCACGAAGGCGTTCATGTTTACTCTGACCGGAACATCATCACTCCCACTTCAACTGTCGATGACACGATTGCCGCAACAGCAGGAAGAAGCGCCTCTACGTGGCAATATCCGCACATGGCATTGACTGATGTAAATAACATCAATACAATTCTTATCCAGTTTTCAAGCCATGGATTTAACACAAGCGACTCTATTTCCTACGACGCTTCGTATGCAGATTCCCTTGGCATTACAGGAAGTGGTAACCAGTATTCCTACATTTTCAAAGCCAAATCCAAAAACAGTGTAAGCACGGCAAACTGGGAAAAATTCCTGCAATCTATCACTTACACAACATACGATGCAGCAACATTTACATCCACGGGTGTATCTGGCGGTGTAACCATCTTCTGGTATGCCGACGAAAATCTGTGGGAGAACAATATGTTCTATGATTCTTCCAGTGGCCACTTCTACGCTTGCATCAACACTGGCAACAGCATTACATGGGGCGAAGCAAGAAATCGCGCTTTATCTATGTACAATAGCGCTTTGGACTGTTATGGTTATCTAGCCCACATTACAAGTCAGTCTGAACAAGATTACTTGTACACCCTGATGGATAAGAGCACACAAGGTTGGTTGGGTGCAACTCGTAAAGTTTCAGGAAATGAGTGGGATTGGTATTGGCGCGATGGCCCCGCAAATGAAACAAGCGAACCTTTCTTCCGCCAAAACGCAGATGGCACTTATGGCACACTGCTTTGGGGCTATGAAAACTGGGACAGTAAAACGGAACCAAATAATAGTGGAGGCGTCGAGTGGTGCATGCACTATTATGGAAGCAATAGAGGCGTATGGAATGATTATATCGATTCTAATGGCGCAGTTACATCTTTCATTGTTGAATGGAGCAAAGATGGTCTGGTAGGTAATGACCACAGTGTTTCCGATACCGATGTTATTGGCACGCAAATCGTTGCTGAGCAGGAACAAAAAGTAAACAATGGTGAAGTGTCCGGTACTGTGTGGGCAGAAAACGACTATAACGGTCTTTTTGCTACAGATGAAGCAAAACTTCAGGATATAACAGTTCAGCTTATCTCTGACAATGGCACAATCGTTGCAACAGCACAGACGAATAAGCTCGGCCAATACGATTTTACAGGTCTTGCTCCCGGAAATTACTATGTGAAGTTTACATCGCAGAGCTTTGTTGGATACAATGCCGTGCCTGATGGTGGGAACTCTATTGTTCAGCAGGCATCTAAGGGTATCAACGATTCCTATGCACAGACCCCCGTATTTGCTCTGACTTATAACGATGTTCTTGAAAAGAGTTTTGGCGTTTATGTTCCGAGTACCGTAAGCGGTTTTGCATGGGATGATGCGAACCAGAACGGCATTTATGATAACAGAGAAGCTAAAATTGCGAATGTCACCATCACACTGACAGATGCAGACGGTAACTCTTTGACGGATGTTTACGGCAATCCGATTGCTGCAGTTCTCACCGATGCAAACGGTAACTACAGCTTCACAAATGTGCGCCCGCGCAAAGAGATGAAGCTGACATTGACCTCCTCTAACACAGTAGACATCAGCAACGCTCGCGTCTCTCCCATCCCGGCATCCGGCGATGTAAAACTCACGAACAAGGCTGAAAAGTCTATTGGTATGCTGGAGTTCAACGGTGCGCCGACCTCTGCTACTACGGAAAAGAGCGGCAGCATGCTGACCTCTGCTACGATTGGAGAAATCTACATCAACAGCATGTCCGGTACAGGCATTACTCCCGTCAACGCAGAATATAAGAACTTTGCATTGAGTGCCAACAACTCTATTCGCGGCTATGTCTGGGTAGAGAGCGACTATAACGGTATCCTTGACGGCTGGCACGAAACGCAGGCTGACATCGATATTGAAGAGCCCGTTCTGAACGGTGTGAAAGTCACACTGAAAAACGCAGCAGGTGCAACTGTCGCAACTACTTATACAGATTTTGCCGGATACTATGAGTTCCTTGCTCTGAAACCCGGTACTTACAAGGTCGAGTATGAGGAGACAGATAGGACCGCTGCCGACAAGAAAGTTCTGCCGGAAGAATACGATTATTTTGGATTCACCGTTTCTCCAACAGCAACCACCGATAAAAAGACTCAGATGGGCAACGATTCCACGGCTGTCATGCAGAACAACAAGGTAGCCAAGGCAGTATCGAAAACCTATCAGATTCCAGATACTCGTGTTGTAAACCTGAGTAATGAGAAGGATTTCTATGTCAGCACAGCCAACTGTGCGCTGTATATTCCTTCCAAGGTTTACGGTTACATCTGGCAGGATGACAACTACAACGGTATCCGCGAAGCTAACGAAACCCAAAATGTAGAAACACATATTTATCTGCGCCGCACTACAAAGTCGAAGTTTGCCGATGCAGATGAACAAGGAACAAACATCAGCGGTCATCTGCTGTATAAGTCTTACAATGTATTTGGTGAACTTATCGGTAATGGTGACTTGAATACAGCGACAGACGGTTACTACGAATACAATTGTCTTGAACCCGGCATCTACTATGTCGTATTTGATAATACATACGATTGCTACGGTCAGACCCTTATCAACCAAGGTAATGATGATACGCTGGATTCTGAGGCACAACCGAATATCTCGCTGGACCGCAGCCATATGTACTGCGCATGGATTGGAGATATTGAACTGCCCGTCAACACAAAGACAGAGTACAATGTGCTCAGCAAACACAACGACGCAGGTTTTATCCGTCTGTTGACAGATTTTGATTTGAAGAAAATTGAAGACTTGTCCGGGATTCCGTTCGAGAATGTTAAGTTCGACTACGAAATTTACGAGAAGGCAGATGATTCCGGTAAATCCGTATTCCCCAATGGTCCTTACACTACGATTCCTGTAAAACCGGGTGATACTTCTATCAAGACGGAACACCTGACAACTGACAAAAATGGATTGATTTACTTCACGAATCAAGATATTGCCACCTATCATTTGACCGAAACAGAGACTCTGCCCGGCTATGTGCGGGATACAAAGACTCATGTTGTCAAGGTCATGCCGGAAACAGCAGTCGAGAACAATAACCTTATCTGGAAAACCTACATTTCGGTAGATGGCGTTCGTCAGACCAATAATCTGTATACACTCAAGAACACAAGTGAAACCACAAATCTGACTGTCACCAAAAAGTGGGACGATGCTAATGACCAAGATGGCATCCGTAAAAATGCCGTCATCACGCTGAAAGGCACCGTTACATTGCCTGATGGTAAAACAGAAGCAGTTCCGCTCCAGAAAGCGTATACTGCACTGTTTAAAGCAACGGATACTTACCTGACTTATACATTCCGCTCGATTCCTGCCTACTACAAAGGACAGACGATTCAATACACGGTCGTTGAAAATCCGATGGATGGATACACCGCCATTGTAAGCAACACCACAGGCTCCGTTGACAACGGCTATGCTATCACTGTGACGAACAAGCATGTTCCGCAGTTTGACGACTTTACGGTTGTCAAAGTCTGGGATGATGGCAATAATGTTGATGGCATACGTCCTGACAGTGTTACAATTCACATGAATGGCTCGGATGGTTCTTCTACGGAAGCAACATTGAGCAATACAAAGGATTGGAAGTACACCTTCAAGCATATACCCCTGTTTGATGCGAACGGTAACGAAATCACTTATACAATCACAGAAGATGCGGTAGCAGGGTACACCTACACCGTCACGAACGAAGGTCGCTCGTTCACAATCACGAACAGCCATGTGCAGGAAACACTCAGCATCCCAGTCACGAAGACTTGGGAAGACAACGGAAACCAAGACGGCGTTCGTCCGTCTGCTATCCATGTTATCCTGATGGGTTCTGACGGAAATGTTTACGAAGCAAACCTGACAGCAGCAGGAAAGTGGAAGTACGAATTCAAAGACCTGCCGCGCTACTGGATGGAAGGTGTTGCGATTGACTACACTCTGAGTGAGGAAACAGTCGATAATTACACCTACAAAATCGAGGGTGATGCAGATACTGGATTCACCGTGACCAACGAACATATTCCTGCGGTTACGAATGTTGTAATCAACAAGTATTGGGAAGATGCTGCCAACCAAGACGGCGTACGCCCTGACTCTGTATCAGTTACACTTTCCGGCTCTGACGGCAAGACCTATAAAGCGACGCTCACCAAGGATGGTGGATTCTCTGAAACATTCGAGAATCTTCCCGTGTTCTTCAACAACGGCACGAAAATCGCTTATACGGTAACAGAAGATGCCGTCGCAGGATACATTGGCAAAACTGCAACAGATGATACCGGATATGTTCTGAGCATCACCAACACGCATACACCAGAAACCATCAGCAAGACAATTACAAAGACATGGGATGATAACGATAACCAAGACGGTATCCGTCCTACGAATGTAAAGGTTGAGCTGTACGGTACAGATGGCACGCTCCGCACGCAGTATCTGACCAAGGACAACAATTGGAGCTACAGCTTCGAGAACCTGCCAAAGTATCAGAACGAAGGAACGATTATCCTCTATACCGCCAAAGAAGAAGCGATTGAAGGTTACACGCAGAAATCCGTAACTACCGCTACTGGCTTTAACTTTACGAATACTCACGAGCCTCAGACCGTGACTTACGGCGCTACAAAGGTATGGCTTGATGACGATAACCGTGATGGTGTTCGTCCGAACTCTATTACCTTGACCCTCACTGGTTCTGATGGCTCTAAGTACACAAAACAAATGACTGCCGCTTCTAATTGGAGCGATGTGACATTCGAACGTGTCCCGATGTTCAATAACGGTAAGTATATCACTTACACGCTGAGCGAGAACGATGTTCCCTCGTATGTAAACTCGGTAGCAGTATCGGAAGATGGTAAGTTCTTTACGGTCACGAATACGCATACGCCCGACCATGCAATCATTAAGATTACTGAGGTCTGGCATGACGAGAATGACCAAGACGGTATTCGTCCTAAGAAAGTAACCACTATCATCGTCGGCTCCAACGGAAACCGCCATGAAGTGCCGCTGCACTCTTCCGGCGACTGGCATTATACCTGCGATGACCTTGTGAAGTATTGGAAGAACGGTCAGCTTGTTGATTATACCGTAGAAGCGGTTACGATTGACGGCTATACCTCTGAGGTAAAGAGTCTCGGCAATAATGTCTTCGAGGTACACAACACGCATATTTCCGAAACGATTTCCAAGACTGTCACTAAGACTTGGAAAGACAACGAAAATCAGGATGGTATTCGTCCCGCATCCGTAACGGTAACACTGACGGGAAGCAATGCAGTATCCAAGACCACTACTCTCAATGAGGAAAACGGCTGGACTGCCACATTCGAGAACCTGCCGAAGCGCGACCACGGCAACATCGTTACCTACAATGTGAAGGAATCTGATGTTGAAGGCTACGAAGCCAGCATCGTCAAGACTGAAGATGGATTCCAGCTCATCAATGAACATGATTCCGAGACTACGCTGCGTACCGCAACGCTGGTCTGGCGTGATGAGAACAATCAAGACGGCATCCGTCCCGACACTGTCTATACGCTGCACGGCTCTGATGGTAGTGAAGTCGAGAAGACAGTAAGCAAAGATGATTCTTGGGCTGATGTGATGTTCGAGAACCTGCCTGTATATCAGAATGGTCAGAAAGTCACATATACGCTGACGGAATCTACCGTTGATGGCTACACTACCGATATTCGCGACAACGGACATACCTTTACTGTTACCAATACTCATATTCCTGCTGTTGTCAATGTGGATGTCACAAAGGTCTGGACGGACGGAGAGAACCAAGACGGCAATCGTCCCGATTCTATCTCTGTCATTCTGACGGGCAACGATGGTAACCGCTATACTGCAACCATCACCGCAGCGAATAACTGGAAGTACACTTTCTCAAAGCTGCCAAAGTTCTTCAATGAAGGCACGCAAATCGAGTACACACTCGCAGAAGATGCTGCGTCCGGTTACAGCAATGTCATCGAAAAGAAAGACAACTACACCTTCGTTCTGACAAACAAATATAGTCCCGCAACCGTTGATATTCCGGTTGTGAAAAAATGGAATGATGACAACGACCGCGATGGTGCAAGACCTGAATCCGTCAATATCGTGCTGAACGGCAGCGACGGTAAGCTCTACACCGGAACGCTCTCTGCAGAGAATGGATACACCTATGTGTTCCAGTCTGTGCCGAAGTTCCATAACAGCGGTACGCTTATCAGCTACACGGTTGCTGAGGAGAAGGTCACAGGATATACTACAGAGGTCGCAAAGGATTCTTCCGGCTATAAATTCACGCTGACCAATACGAAATCTATTGAGACGGTCACAAAGACTGTATCTAAGGTTTGGGAAGACAGCAATAACCAAGATGGTCTGCGTCCGTCCGCTATCACGGTTATTCTGACAGGTGACGATGGCAGCCGCTACTTAAAATCGGTATCTGCAGCAGAGAACTGGACGACAACATTCGAGAATCGGCCGAAGAATCAGAACCACGGTCAGAGCATCCAGTATACTGTATCGGAGGCATTCGTTTCCGGCTATACGGATGAGGTTACTCAGAACGGAAATAACTACACCATCACCAATACACATATACCCGCTACTACTGAGCTCTTTGTCACAAAGACTTGGAAGGATAACGGAAACAATGACGGCATGCGTCCTGACGAAATCACTGTTACAGCACATGGTTCTGATGGTCGCAGCTACGCCAAAAAATTGAATGCTGATAATCAGTGGTCTGTCATGTTCTCCAACCTGCCGAAATATGCAAACGGAAAGACGATTGACTATACGCTGACCGAGGAAGCTGTTCCGGGCTATACATCTTCCATCACACGCAATGGTAAGTCCTTCACGCTCATCAACACTCATGTGGATGAGACGAAGAACATCACTATTACAAAAGCATGGAATGATGAAAACAATCAAGACGGTCTGCGTCCAAAATCCATTACTGCTGTTGTAAACGGCAGCGATGGCAGCGCACGATTCGTTCAGTTGTTCGAGAGCCAGAACTGGACAACCAGCCTCAACAATCTGCCGAAGTACAAGAACAGCACGGAAGTTCAGTATACCGTAAAGGAAAATGCAATTTCCGGCTACGAAACCGAAATCAAACAGACAGGGGATAGCTACACCATCACCAATACGCACGCACCCGCTGTTGTCACAGTCTCCGTCGTGAAGATTTGGGATGATGAAAACAACCAAGATGGCATCCGCCCGTCTCTGATTCAAGTGACGCTGACAGGTTCTGATGGCTCTACGCACAATGCAGCTATTACCAAAAACGATGGCTGGACATATCAGTTCAAAGACCTGCCGCAATACAAGAACGGCGTGAAGATTGACTATACCTTACAGGAAGCAGACAGCAATCCGTACACTTACGAGATTGTTAAGGGCTCTGACGGGTACAGCTTCACCATCACCAACAACTATGTACCTGCTGCTGTGAATGTGCCTGTCACCACCATCTGGAACGATGACAACAACCGCGATGGTATCCGCGCAAAAGAAACGGTCATCACGCTGCAAGGCTCGAACGGTAAAGTCTATCAGCATATCGTAACCGATAAAGATAGCTTTGCGACCGTATTTGAGGATGTGCCGAAATTCTTCGATGAAGGCAAAGAAGTCGTATACACTGTTACTCAGAATGAGGTTGACGGATATACCACCAATGTTGCCAACATCGATAAGTACACATTCCAAATCACGAATACCCACGAGCCGGAGAAACTGGCTAAGACAGTCACTAAGGTCTGGGATGACAACAACAATCAGGATGGTCTGCGCCCGAACACATTGCGTATCGCTCTGACGGGAACCGATGGCACTTATATTGAGAAGAGTCTTTCTACGGCGAATAACTGGACAGAAACATTTGATGGTCTGTACAAATATTTCAAAGAAGGAACTCCGATTCAATACACCATCGATGAAGAAATGGTTGGTGGTTACGAGAAGGAAATCTCCGAAAAGGATAACCTTATCACTATCACAAACACACATGCACCGGAAAAGCTGGATTTGATTGTAAATGTCGTTTGGAACGATGCAAATAATCAGGACGGATATCGCCCTGACGCTGCGACTATCCATATGAGTGGTACTGATGGCACGCAGAACACGAGAGATTTTACCAAGAGCTCTTCTTGGACGGCTATCGTGTTTAAGGACCTCGACCATTACAAGGACGGCAACGAAATCAAATACACTGTAACAGAGGACGAAATTCCGCAATACACAACCAGCATTGCCGTGAATGGTAATGTGGTAACGGTTACGAACACGCACATCCCGGAAATCACACTGCGCAATATCAGCGTGGTTTGGAAAGACAACAACGACCAAGATGGTCTGCGTCCTGATACCGTCAGTGTCAAACTCAAAGGCAATGACAAGTTCATTGATTCCTCTGAACTGAACGAAGATGTCGAGTGGAAACATTCCTTTACGAAGCTGCCTGTAAGAGAAAACGGAAACGAAATCACTTATACGGCAGAAGAGAATGAGATTCCCGGATACACGACTACTATCGAAAAGACCGATACGGGCTATGTATTCACTAATACACATATTCCCGAAACCGTAACGGTCACAGTTGATAAGGTCTGGGAGGACGGCGAGAACCAAGACGGTTTACGCCCTGACTCCATTGACGTTATCCTCACAGGCTCCGATGGCAATACTTACAATGCCACTATCAGCGAAAAGGATAACTGGACTTACATCTTCGCAAATCTGCCGAAATACTTCAATGACGGAACTCTGGTTGAGTACAGCCTGCAGGAAGTCGAGACGGATGGATATGCAGGAACGGTCACGAAGGGTACTGACGGATACACGTTTACTATCAAGAATGACCACACACCGGCAGTAGTCGATATTCCTGTAACGAAAGTCTGGAACGACGATGAAGACCGCGACGGTCTGCGCCCGAACAGCATCCACGTTACGCTGACCGGCTCTGATGGCTCTACGTACAAGAAAGACTTGGAGAAAGATTCAGGGTACTCCACTATCTTCACAAGCCTGCCGAAGTATCATAACGGAGAACTCATCTCCTACAGCTTGGCAGAAACACCTGTTGAAGGATACGAGACAGACATTCAAGCAGCAGAATCCGGGTACGGCTTCACTATCACCAACACCCATGAAGTAAGCAAAAAGACCATTAAGGTCTCTAAGGTCTGGGATGATGCAGAGAATCAAGACGGTATTCGCCCCGATTCTGTCACTGTGACGCTCACGGGCTCTAACAACTCTAAATACACCGCAAAGCTGAACAAAGAAAACAACTGGGCTTATACTTTTGAAGGCTTGTTCTGCAAAGCAGACGGCGCAACCATCAAATACGAAGTGTCGGAGAAAGATGTTGCCGGATATACTCCTTCTATCAAGGAAACAGAAGGCGGCTTTATCATCACGAACGCACACAAACCGGAAACGGTAACTATCAATATCGTAAAGAACTGGAACGACAGCCAGAACGCCGACAACATCCGTCCCGATGCAATCAGCATCACGCTGACCGGCTCTGACAACTCCTCTCGCAGCATCACATTGAACAAAGCGGGAGATTACAAGACGGCGGTTGATAGCCTGCCGAAATTCCATGAAGGTAAACAGATTACCTACACGGTAACTGAAACACCTGTCGATGGATACACTTCTTCTGTGCAGGCGTCTGCAGATGGCTACTCATTCGTGATTATCAATACACACACACCGGAAGTACATCAAGAAAAGAAGGAAACGCCTACAACACCAAAGTTCGAAATCAAGGCAGAGCCTTCCACTACTATCATCCAGACCACAAACAAGCCTACCGGCGTATCGTTCTTTGATTCTTTGTTAGGCTAACCATAATACAAGAGCCCCATCTGCCAACAACAGGTGTGGCTCTTTTTTAGTACAAGCAGGTGAACTTATGAATATTGCATTTTGTGACGGGATGCTTTTACAAAATGAAGACTGGGAAAACCCACGGTTTTAACCGTGGGATGAAAGGTCGTGCCTTAGAGCTCATTTGGAATAAGTGATTTTCAAGCTACTACATTATGTAGTTGCGTTCATATGTCTGTAACAACATTGTACCTAAAATGTGATATAATAGATACATGAAAAAGGAATACAGACGCACTAAAACAACCGTTTTTATGATAAACTATCACTTTGTGTTTTGTCCGCGCTATCGGAGGAAACTGTTTCTGATAGATGGTTTTGAAGCTCGTTTTAAGGAACTGGTAACTCAAATTTGTGAGCAAAACGACATGGTGATACTGGCAATGGAATGCCATATTGACCATTGCCATCTTTTTGTGAACGCCCCGCCCACACTGAGTGCGGCGGACATTATGAAAATCATCAAAGGAAACACCAGCAGACAATTAAAGCAAGAGTTCTTTTCCAATGTCGATATGCAAATGTGGACACGCAGCTATTTTGTAAGCACTGCCGGGGATGTGTCTAATGCCACAATTCAACGCTATGTTGAAGAACAAAAAACGAGAGGAGGTTAATCATGGCTTTCGGAAGCAAAAATAGCACACCGTCGTTTGTGTTGACGCTGCCGTTGGATATAAATCTCAATGAGCAAGACTATCTGTACAAAGAGTTTAAGAAATGTGGCATCATCTATAACCAACTTGTCAGCGTGACCATAAAGATGTGGCATCAACTCCGCAAGACGCGCAAGTATCGGGAACTGATGGCAGCTATTGCTAAATCAGCTTCCGATAGCGATGAGCAGAAAACTCTCTATAAGCAACGTGAGAAGATACTTAAAGAGCATCATTTTTCCGAAGACAGCTTTCATAAATTGGTGGTGCCGTATGCAAAACACTATGCTATACACTCACATGTAGCGCAGGCAATTGCTACCGATGTCTGGAAAGCGTGGAAATCTTTCTTCTTTAGTAAAGGAAAAGAAGTTCATTACAAAAGACTGGACGATGTATCTTCTATCTCCGGAAAGAATAACGCTACTGGCATTGTACTTCGCCCGGCAAAGCTCACCACGAGTAACCTTGCATCAGCAAAACGCAAAGTACAGAAAACTGTCGAACAGCGATACTATAAAGCATACGGGCAATCTGACCCTAAAGATGATAAAAAGGTCATTCTTCCTGATTCTGTAATACCGCAAATGGAAGCTGAAATCGCTGTTGCCGTTGCAAAAGTAAAACCGGCAGTTGGAAATGGCTCTTTGCGCATCGTGTATGGCAAACATGAATTCCCTGTTGTGGTGCGTAACTCTAACACTCAGACAGGAAAATATCAGCAAGAAGCGCTCAAATGCGGCGTAAAATTTTGCCGCATAACGCGCAAGTGGGTCAAAATCAAGTGGAAGTATTACGCTCAGCTTGTTTTGGAAGGCTATCCTCCCACCAAATGTGACAGCAACGGCGTGATAAAGCATCCTATCAAGCAGGGTTGTGGTCTTGACATCGGCACGCAGACACTTGCCATCAGCGGCAGCGACATCTGCGATTTGAGATTGCTTGCACCATCAGCAAGAGCGCAAGCTAAAGGTCTCGTCAACGAGATTGCTCGCACACAACGAGCAATGGACCGCTCACGTCGCGCTACGAATCCAGACTGTTATAATCCAGATGGCACGATAAAGAGGCTGAAGTGCCAGCATGGTCATAAACAAAAGCGCGACTGGAAATACAGTAAGCGCTATTATCGCTTGCGAGCAAGGCTGCGTGACTTAAATCGCCGACTGGCTGACATCCGTAAGATGGAACACAACATCCTTGCTAATGAGTTGCTGGAACATGGCAATGAGTTTATTGTTGAAGACATGAACTATAAAGCCTTGCAGAAGCGCAGCAAAGAAACGAAGGTTAATGCCAAAACCGGCAGGATACATACCAAAAAGCGATTTGGCAAATCGCTAAGCCGCTGCGCTCCTGCAATGTTTATCACTATCCTCACAAACAAAGTGACAAGATACGGTGGCAAAGTCATCAAGGTAAGCACCTTTGAGACGAAGGCCTCGCAATTCGACCATACGGATGAAAGCTACACCAAGAAGAAGCTATCCGAACGGATGGCCCATCTCAGCAGTGGAGAAGTGGTCCAGCGTGACCTGTATTCCGCTTTTCTGCTTGAACATATAGATACCGAATCTTTGGAATACAATACAGAAGCTCTTAAATCAGCTTTTCCTGCATTCTTAAAGATGCACGAAAATACAAAAAAGCACTTGCAGAAGGAAGAGAACAACCTTCCTGCAAGTGTAGGATTCTAAAAAATGGTTTTCCGGGGGACTCGACACGTTCCTCGTTAGAGAACTGCCTCGCAAGAGGTGAAACTCCACAGGAGGATGCACTTAAAAAGCTGGGAACGCAGACAAGTATGTTGGTCAACCTTTCAAGGCTGGATGCTCATGGAAAGCTACATCCGTAGCTTTTTGTGGGAAACCGCGTAACTCGCTGCCTTGTAGTGGTATGGTGATGAGCCATGCCACTGCCACCCAGGAATCCCACGATTTTAATCGTGGGAGGTGTCAAGGTTACTTGGAACGATGAAAACAACAAGGATAATATCCGTCCCGACAAAGTCACTGTAAAGCTGACTGACGGAACAACGGTAGTATCCACAAAAGAAGTCAAGAACGATAGCTGGAAACATATCTTTGAAGACATTCCTGTTTTCAACGGAAGCGATAAGGTATCGTACACCATTACACAGGATGCGGTGAACGGTTATACAACAGAAATCAAGGCATCTGATGATGGCAATACCATTGAAATCATCAATACGCACATTCCTGTTGTTCCTCCGAAGGAAGAACCCAAGAAGGAAGAACCTGCAACGCCTGCACCTGTGGTAGAAGTCAAGGTTGAACAGCCTGCACCCACGGTGACTCTGATTCAGACCACAAATAAGCCGACCGGCATCTCGTTCTTTGAGAGTCTGTTCGCTAAATAATTAACAAGGCGGCGTATAGGGAATAAAACCTCTATACACCGCCTTGTATTTTTGTGAGAAAATTGCTTGACGCAATGTGCGAACTGCGTAGAATGAATCTTGTACGATAGATAACATCTACTTAGGCGCATTCCCGCGTTCGTACATTTCACAATTTGTCGTAAGGCAGACTTTCCATAACAGTGGAGAGCCTGCCTTTTTTATTACGAACTGTCTTGAAAGGAGACATACATTATGACTAATGTCAACAATTTCGCTATTATTGGCCGTCTTGCTGCAGATGCTGAGGACTTCAATGCTGGCAACAACACATACACCAGCTTCCGGCTTGCCGTGAACCGTGGGCAGAACAAGGATGCCAGTTTCATTCCCGTCCGTGCGCCGCGAAAGTTCATCAGCGACAACCTGCGTGCCAAGCTGACCAAGGGTGAGTGCGTTATGGTTTCCGGGCGTTTCGAGTCCGGCAGCTATGAGAAAGATGGGCAGAAGAAGCACTTCGACCACCTGAGCGCAACCACTATTCAGCATGATGTCAACGGCAACTTCTCTGAAGGTTTGCTGATGGGCAACCTGACGGCTGATGTGACGACGCGCAATACCCAGAACGGCAGCACGATGATTACCTTCACCGTTGCCAGCAAC
>ENA-OPCK01000651-OPCK01000651.1-human-gut-metagenome-genome-assembly--contig:-NODE-651-length-16665-cov-2.213907_pt1 | contig 16665 bp, 7 predicted proteins | sample MGYA00241249_ERZ501478 | MGnify/ENA primary metagenome ERZ501478 (study PRJEB25962, sample SAMEA2042629) | human gut metagenome | biome: human gut; feature: human-associated habitat; material: faeces...
TTTGGCATCGCTTTTCTCTGCTTATTACAGGCAGGGAAAGGGTATCCGAAGAAGGAGGAGTAAGTAGTGGCAGAACAGAGAATGAAAGTCAGGGACAAGAAAGTCCAAAAGATGACCAAGGATGGTCTGGTGGAAGAAAACCTGACGGATAAATCTTCTGTTCGTGTCAGTAACCGTGCCAGTGATGTGCAGATGGGAGGAAAACAGGGGGAAAAAGAATTAAGCCTTGTGGATAAGTCTTCCCGCCAGTCTGAACGGAGTGGGAAAAATATTCGTCCCTCTGTGCAAAAATCCAGAGATGCACCGGAACTGATACGGACAGAGAAGCAAAGTGAGGATTTTGGACAAAATAGAAAGCAGCAAAACCGGAAAAGGATTCGTGCTGAAGTCGGAAAAGAATCCAGACTTGCAGAAAAATATGAATCCGGACAGTTAGGGAGACTGAAAGAAAAACGTGCTGATCTATCAGAAAACAGAGGAGACAGCCGGAGAAATCAGACCGGCGGCAGCAAAAAGCCAAAACAAAAACAGCGTTTGAAGTTTGCTTATGAGGAAACTGGTGCTTCTGTGAAAAATGACAAAGATATGGAGAAATTGAACCAGATGGATACGGATGGAGTCAATTTCCGCCATCAAAAACAGAAGGAAAAAGCCAAAAAGTTTTCTTATGAGGAAGCCAAAAAGAAAAAGGAAGCTAAGCAGCATTCCAAGAAGGCACAGGTCTATCGGGCAAATGAAGGGGAAACTCCTGGAAAGAAGAAATCCCGCTTGAAGTTTGGCGAAGGGGAATCTGTGAAAACAGAAAAAACTTCTGTTGTCAAGAAAGCAGGAAGTGCAGCTTCCGCAGCATTGCACCGTGAGATCAGCAAAAATGAAGACGATAATGCGGCGGTAGAAGGTGCCCATAAGTTAGAAGAAAGTGGCGAAGGTGTTTACCGGCTGGAACAGAGAAGTGCCAGACGCAGGAAACAGAGGGCATCCAGAAAGAGAAGCAGACTGGAGAGACAGAAAGAGAAACAGACACAGGCGGCAGCCCGTCAGGAACAGAAGAAACTGAAAAAACAGATTCAGAAGCAACAGATCAAACGGGATTATGCCAAAGCGAAGCGAAGTGAACAGACAGTAGGAACAGCTACAAAAGGTACGATTGATTATATTAAGAAGATTGGCGGCAAAGTCACTAACTTCTTTAAAGAAAACCGGAAGGTGTATATCAGTGTAGCAGTTCTGATCGGATTGATGTTTCTGATCATAACGAATGTCACGTCATGCTCTGCAGTGTTTTTACAAAATGTGATCACTTACACCGGAACCAGTTATCTGTCATCGGATCAGGCAATCCGGGAAGCGGAACTGTATTACACACAGCTGGAAGCTAATCTGCAGGAGCGGATCAACAACATGGAATCTGAAGAACCGGGACATGAGGAATATCGATATAACATCGGACCTATTGAGCATGATCCGTTTATCCTGATCAGTTATCTGTCAGCAAAGTATGAAGAGTTTACCTTTGAACAGGTCAAGCCGGAACTGGATGCTCTTTTTGCATTGCAGTATCGGTTAGAAACAGAAGCAGTCAATGAGACTGTGACAGAGACAGCAACTGTAAGAGTTGGAGAATCTTTGGGACAAGTAGTGACCAGTGGATATTGTAACTGTCCGATCTGTTGTGGTATTTGGAGCGGAGGACCGACTGCCAGTGGAGCATATCCAACAGCCAATCATACCTTAGCAGTAGATGCTTCCAATCCGTTTGTTCCAATGGGGACAAAGGTGGTAATGAATGGTGTCGAATATACGGTAGAAGATACCGGAGCTTTCGCAAGATACGGTGTACAGTTTGATGTCTATTATGACAGTCATGCGGCAGCATCCGCACATGGTCATAAGACCTGGGAATGTTATCTGGCAGATGATAATGGAAGCCAGGAAGTGGAAGTGACCAGGACAAGAGATGTAGATGTGCTGAATGTTACCTTAAACAGTGGAAATCTGATGTCGATCTGTCAGGAAAGGCTGGGATTTTTCCAGAAAGAACTGTTCAGTGCCTATAACGATACGAAAGGTAATTTACAGATGTTTGCGACACCGGTTGATTTTAACTGGTATTCCAGTGTGACAAGCTATTATGGTTATCGGATTTACCCGATTTCAGGTGCAAACCAGCTACACAATGGTATGGATATTGGTGCACCGGAAGGAACAAAAGTGATGGCAGGACTGACTGGAACGGTTACGACTTCTGCTTATAATGACAGCTATGGAAATTACGTCATTATCAAAGACAGCAAAGGTTATGAGCTTCGCTATGCACACCTTAGTAGCCGGAGCGTATCTGCAGGAGCATCTGTTAGCAAAGGTGATGAAATTGGTCTGATAGGAAACACTGGAAATTCGACAGGAAGCCATCTTCATATTGAACTGTTAAAAAATGGAGAACGGTTAAACCCGATCTTTTATCTGGAAACAGGAGAAGGTTCCAGTTTTGGTGGCAATGAATACACCAGTGAAGCGGCACAGCGATTACTAGAAGAAGCGGCAAAATATCTCGGAACACCGTATGTGTGGGGTGGATATTCCCCAAGTGGATTCGATTGTTCCGGATTTGTAAGCTACTGTCTGACAAACTCTAGTGTAAGGAATACAGGAAGACTAACAGCACAGGGACTGTACAACATTTGTACACCAGTATCCCAGTCGGAGGCACAGCCGGGAGATTTGATTTTCTTTACTGGAACTTACGACGCAGGGGAGCCGGTAACGCATATCGGAATCTATGTAGGCAATGGTCAGATGATCCATTGTGGGCATCCGGTTCAGTACACGTCCATCAACTCTCCATACTGGCAGAGCCATTTCTATGGATTTGGACGATGGTAAGAAAAAAGGGTGGCTGCATCAGCCGTCCGGAAAGGAGAACCGATGAAAAGTCTTGAAAAAGCAACGGCAGATTATGAGAAAGCCAAGGAAAAAATGGAAGCCTCCAAAGCCAGATATGAAGCAGATTTAAAGCGGTTCAAGGCTGCGGAGATTGCAAAAACAGAAGCGGAAAATCTGGAAATTGTAAGAATTATCCGTGCAATGGATATGAGTATTCCGGAATTGGAAGCTTTCAAAAAGAGAATGAAAAATGAACTGCCCGGCAGGGTAGAAATACAGAAGGAGGAAACAAAAGCCGATGATGAATCTGGAAAAAATGAAACAGAAGAAGAGAACAATTACTAAAAGCAGGGTAAAAAAGAGCTTGCTTGCAGCAACGACATTTCTTTGCCTGACAACACCTTTGCTCCAGACACAGACTGCTTATGCAGCTGAGAATACCACACCTGCAATCACGATTGAGAAACCGGATGGCTGGAAACAGGGAGAAACAACCATTGCTGTTACGGTAGATGCCAGCCATATGCCGGAAGGTTTCTCAATAGCAAAGATTGAAGCAAAAGCAGGAAAAGATGGAAGCTGGCAGGATGTAACTGGAAGTGGAAGTATCACGATCACTGGAAATCAGACAGTGTATGTGCGTGTGACAGATGGTGAGGGGAAGGTCTATGAGCAGAATCGCTCTATTAAGTGTTATGACACGGAAAAGCCGACACTTTCTGCTTCTCTGACAGATGGTGTGCTGACGATTCAGGGGAATGATACAGTATCCGGGATTACTGCGGTAACAGTCAATGGCACCACTTATACAGACTTGAAGGATGGAATGCTGAGAGTGCAACTGACACAGAAAGATTTTACTACAAAACAGATTGAGATTACGGTAACAGACGGTGCTGGAAATACTTCTGAAAAGTATGTGTTGCAGAATCCTTACTATGAATGGGCAAAGAAGCAGGCAGAGAAACAGAAAACTTCCAGTGACAGCAATGGTGCAATGGCAACTACGACCAGTGCAGATGCAACGGGGACTGAGAAAACAACGACTTCTCCGCTTCCACAGGATGCACAGGCTTCTGAGCCGACAGATGCAAAAGGGACCGTGGATGATCGGACAGTAACAGGTATTGAGGAACAGCTTAATAAAGAAGGCGAGACAGCAGATTCTGTTACTAAAACAGCTACGGAAGGCACAAAAGAGTTTTATACCATTTCAACGAAGAGCGGTAAGATTTTCTATCTGATTATTGACAATTCAAAATCTCAGGATAATGTGTATTTCCTTACCGAAGTCAGTGAGAAAGATTTGATGAACTTCACACTTTCTGATTCAGTGACACTTCCGGAAGTAGATACTGTTTATGCAGAACCAGAGAAACAGGCTGAAGAAGAAAAGCTGGAAACGACAGAGACAGATGAGAAAGATAAGGTAGAGGATGAAATTCAGACGCCAGAAGACAAAAGTTCAGCAGGGACTTATCTGTTGATCGGATTGGTTGCTGTTGGAGCTGCGGCAGGTGGTTATTACTTGAAAGTCTACAAACCGAAGCATGAATATGATGATGAAGATGAGATGGAAGAGGATGAAAATGAATCCGAAGATTCAGAGTCAGAAAAACGGGAAGTAGACGATGCAGATGAGCAGGAAGAACAGGAAAATACAAGGACAGAAGTTTTGAAAGATGAAGATTTCAATGACGATGTACTGGAAGATGAAGAAGAGGAGCAGGAGTAAATGAAATTAGTGATTGCAGAAAAGCCATCGGTTGCGATGGCTTTGGCTTCCGTGATTGGAGCCAGAACAAGAAAAGATGGTTACGTGGAGGGAAACGGTTATATTGTTTCCTGGTGTGTAGGGCATCTGGTTGGATTATGCGATGCATCGGAATACGATGAAAAATATAAAAAATGGAGATATGATGATCTGCCGATTGTGCCGGAATGTTGGAAACACAAGATTTTGGAGGGCACAAAGAAGCAGTTTGGAATCTTAAAGAAACTGATGAGAGATTCTAAAGTAGATGAGGTGATCTGTGCTACTGATGCAGGACGTGAAGGTGAGTTAATCTTTCGTTTGGTGTATGAGCAGGCAGGATGCAAAAAGCCGATGAAGCGGCTCTGGATCTCTTCTATGGAAGAACAGGCAATTAAAGATGGATTTGCGTCATTAAAAGACGGTTCGTGTTATGACAGTCTCTATCAGTCAGCACTTTGCAGGGCAAAGGCAGACTGGCTGGTGGGAATCAATGCGAGCCGTCTTTTTTCCGTTCTGTATAACCAGAATCTGAAAGTCGGAAGAGTACAGACACCAACACTTGCCATGATCGTGGATCGAAATCAGAAGATCAAGGAATTTACCAAAGAAAAATATTATATGGCTCATATCAAGTTTGATGATATGGATGCAGTCACAGAGCATTTTCAGAAAAAAGAGGATGCAGATAAAGTGGCTGCGGACTGTCGGGAGCGTATGTGCGAAGTGGAAAAGGATGATGTGAAAGAAAAAACGGTCCGTCCTCCGAAGCTCTATGATCTGACCACTCTGCAGAGGGAAGCAAACAGAATGTTTGGATATACCGCTCAGCAGACATTGGATGCCGTGCAGGAGATGTATGAGCAGAAACTTGTCACTTATCCGAGAACAGACAGCCAGTATCTGACAGATGAGATGGGAGAAAGCACAGAAACTCTGATCCAGATGTTACTTGGGAAAATGCCTTATGCTGAAGGTCTGGAATATCAACCAGACGTGAGTAAGGTATTAAATTCAAAGAAAGTATCCGATCACCATGCGATTATCCCAACCATGGAAGTGGCAAAAGCAGATATTGGTGAATTAAAAGAACGAAACCGCAAGATTTTGTATCTGATCAGTACAAGGGTTCTGACAGCAACTGCAGATCCTTATATTTATGAGAGTCATAAATGCCAGATTACCTGTAATTATCATACGTTTTATCTCACAGCAAAGAAAACAAAGCAGGAAGGATTCAAGGCAATCGAAAATAGATTGAAACAGTTCTTTGGCGTAAAGATTGAGAAAGAAGAGCCGGAGCTGGATATCTGGGCAGGCAAGCATTATGGTCCCTGTGATTCTTATGTATCGGAGCATTTTACACAGCCACCGAAACAGTACACAGAAGATACCCTGCTTTCTGCGATGGAACGTGCAGGGAATGAAGAACTGACCGAAGATACAGAAAAGAAAGGACTTGGCACACCGGCAACAAGGGCAGCAATCATTGAAAAACTGATTCAGTCTGGCTTTGTAAAAAGGGAAAAGAAAAATCTGGTGCCGACAGATGATGGAAACGCACTGATTACGGTTCTGCCGGATGAGATTAAATCTCCGAAGATGACAGCAGAGTGGGAAATGGCATTGAATCACATTGCCCAGAATACAGAGACAGCAGATGAATTCCTAAATGGGATTACAGAGCTGATGCAGGAACTGGTTGCCAGATATCAGGGGATTTCAGAAGAGAAGAAAAATCAGTTTCAGGGAAAGGCAAAAGGAGAAGTCATTGGCAAATGTCCCCGCTGTGGAGCAGATGTCCGAGAAGGAAAAGTAAACTTTTACTGTTCTGACCGGAACTGTGCTTTTACTTTATGGAAGAATGATAAATTCCTTGCAAGCCAGGGAAAAAAGATGGATAAGGCGGCAGCAAAGAAATTTCTGTCCAAAGGAAGAATCCATTATAAGGATCTGGTATCAAGAAAAACAGGGAGACAGTATGAAGCAACCGTGGAAATGGTCGATCCCGGAGAGGGAAATGTACAGTTCAATCTGATTTTTCCACAACGATAAGTAGTGTATTGCAGGCAGTCTAAGGACTGTCTGTTTTTAATACAAGTAATATGAAAGAGAGGACCTTAGCATGAAGAAAAAAGGTAATTTTAGAAAAGTAGTATCTGGCTTGCTGGCAGGCATGACAATGCTTAGTACAGTGTTGTCTCCGATGACGGCATATGCAGCGGAGATCCAGCCAGAGAAAAAACCTCCACTTTATGAGGAAGTGAAAGACCTTCTGGATGAAGATGAGGTGGTGACTGCCAAAGATTATGAAATGGAAACAGGCAGTGTATTTGAAGTGAAATCAGACTTTACAGGACTGGAAATCAAAGATGATAACAAGGTCAAAGTCACATTTGAGGAAGCAAAGAATGACAAGGATGAGGATTTTACGACAGATCATGCGGACACTTACAAAGCGGTCTATTATGTGGAACCGGTAAATCAGGAGCATCCGAAGTACCAGATCAGCCGAAAACTGATTGTGCGTGAGAAAGCAACAGAAGCTCAGACAGAGGTGGCAGGGAGTGAAGCAGTGACCGAATCCGAAACCGCTGGTAGTGAACAGCAGACAGAGGAAGCGGAGGATTCAGAAGCAGACTCGGAGATTACCGATATTGACGCTGATGAATTTGATGATTTGGTAGAGCAGGCACAGAATCAGGATACCTATGATGAAGAATCAGGGTTAGAGCTTCATGATGTTTTGGAACAGGCAGGAGACGAAGGTGTGGATCTTGAGGCTATGGAAGAAGGAGAGATTGCAACATTTGAAGCAGTTTCGGCTTATTCAGCAAGAAGTACACAGCAGGTAACAATTGAAAAAGGACCACTGTATAGATATGCAGATTATAATCTTGGAACCTATCTGACAGAGCCGTACTATATCAGCTACGGAAGCGTCAGAGCAATTGCGTATTGTGTACAGCCAGCAAAGCCAGGACCTGGATCTGGAAATTATACAATTACAAAGATTGGAGACAATCAGGCGTTAGCGAAAGTGTGTTATTACGGTACAGATGCCGCAGGAAGTGAAAGCTTTTTTGCGAATAAACACACGGATTTTTCAGAAGGAAAAAGATTCATCATTATTCATATGGCTGCATCATATGCCAACGGAAGTAGTGATGCATTTTACGGAACCAATGCTACAGGAGAGGCTTTAGCAAAAGAACTCTATAATTATTGTGTGAATAAGCCGGAAATACCAGATGTAGCGATGTCATTTTCAAAGCCGAATGTAAAAGCTTATGTAGATGGAAATGTTCAGAGAACGGAGAACATTCAGTTCAACGCATCTTCCCAGCAGAAAATCACAATGGACTTACCAAAAGGAGTAAAGCTCCATAATGTATCTACTGGAAATGTAAGTGCGGCAGGTGCAAGCGTAACAATTGGAGGAGGAACCACGTTTTATCTTTCAGCGCCTCTGACACAGACAAAAGATGTAAGCGCTACTTTTTCTGCAAAAATGAAGGGAAGTATTACAAAAGATTATTCAGCATATAAACTGACTACGAATGCAAGTGTTCAGGATCTGGCATTTGTGTTTGGAGAAGGTGTTGCTGATGAAAAATATGTAAGCTTAAAGGTGTCCTGGATTGAACAGGCTACGATCGAAATCGTAAAGAAAGACGATACAGCGGATGTCAATCTTGCAGGTGCAGTATTCGGCGTTTACAGCGATGAGGCTTGTACAAAGCTGATCACTCAGATGCCTGCAACAGATAAGAATGGAAAATCCTCTGTTACGATTATCAAGACACAGGATACCGTTTATCTGAAAGAAATCACAGCACCACAGGGATATGTAGTAAATGCAACGGCAACAAATGTAAAACTGGTAGCAAGTAAGACCTCAGCTGTAACCGTGGAAAATAAGGAGCAGCTGGCAGAGCTTACCATTTACAAAGAAGGAGAGGTTCTTACCGGAGCAGAGGTCAGTGAGAGCGGAACTGTATTTCAGTATGAAAACCGCAGACAGAAAAATGCAGTATATAACGTGTATGCCGGAGCGGATATCGTAACTGCTTATGGCACAAAAGTGTACAGCAAAGGTGACCTGGTAAAAGAAAATCTGACAACAGGTGAGAATGGTTCTGTCACACTGAAAAACCTGCATCTTGGAACCTATGTGGTAAAAGAAGCAAAAGCACCGGACAATTTCTATAACGGAAGCGAAGAAAAGCCAGTGACTCTGACTTATGCCGGACAGAATAAAGAAGTTGTATTTGCAGATGTGACTTTTAACAACGAGAGACAGAAAGCAGATGTTTCCGTAGTAAAACAGGATAAAGACACCAAGAAACCACTGAAAGGCGGTATTTTTGCTCTGTATGCATCCGATGATATCAGAAATGCAGACGGAACCGTTGTTGTGAAAAAAGGAACGCTGATTGAGAAAGCAACTACTGGCACAGATGGAACTGCAAAATTCACAGCAGATCTTCCGATTGGATATTCCTATTCTGTAAAAGAAGATCAGGCACCGGAAGGTTATGTAAGAAATACAGAAGATGTGTATACGTTCCAGTTTTCTTACACCAATGATAAAGAAGCAACCGTATCTTTTGCCCATACCTTCAGCAATGACCGTGTGACAGCAAAGATCAATTTATTCAAAGTTGATAAAGAAACAGGAAAAGCAGTACCGCAGGGAGATGCCACACTGAAAGGTGCAGTTTATGGACTGTATGCCCGTGAAGATATCGTGCACCCGGATGGAGCAACGGGAACTATTTATAAAGCAGGAGAGCAGGTAGCTTCTCTTACAACCGATGACAAAGGACAGGCTTCTGTAAATGGCTTATATCTTGGCAAATATTATGTCAAAGAGATTACTCCGCCGACCGGATACCTGGCAGATGCAGAAGAGCATGATCTTACGTGCAGTTATGAAGGAGATATGACAGCAGAAGTGAAAAGAGAGTGCACTTCCAGTGAGCAGGTCATCAAACAGCCATTTCAGATCATCAAAGCAGCCAACAATGGAAAGACAGATGCAGATCTGTTATCCGGAGCTGGATTTACAGTTTATCTGAAATCTTCCCTTACAAAGAAAGCAGATGGAAGCTATGATTTTGATTCTGCCAAACCAGTAGTGAGTGGAGAAAATGGAGCAACTGAGATTTTCACAGATGAAAAAGGGTATGCCTGCAGTATTCCATTACCATTTGGAAGCTATATCGTGCGTGAAACTACAACACCGCACAACTACAAGCCAGTCGATGATTTTGAAGTGAATATCACAGAGCATCATCCAAATGAGCCACAGATCTGGCGAGTGCTTCTGGATGAAGAGTTTAAGGCAAAACTGAAAATCGTGAAAAAAGACGATGAAACAAAGAAATCCGTCCTGATTGCAGGAACAGAATTTAAGGTATATGACCTGGACAACAAAAAGTATGTGGAACAGGTAACAACGTATCCTGTGACAACTACTCATAAGTCCTATTTTACGGACAGTCAGGGATATTTGATCATGCCGAAGAATCTGAAGATCGGACATTACCGGATTGAGGAAGTCAATGCACCGGAAGGGTACACAATCAACAAGAACTATGTAGAGATTGCAGTGGATGCAAACACAGCATACCAGATGGATTCTGAGAGCGGAGATGCCATTATTACGGTAGATTACGAGAACCATCCAGTAAAAGGAAGGCTGACAATCTATAAAAAAGGTGAGATGCTGACCGGATTCAAAAAGGATTTTGTTTATGAAGAAAGATACCTGAAGGGTGCATCATTTCATGTCTATGCAGCTGAAAATATCTATACACCGGATTATCAGAAAGATGAAAACGGAAACAGACAGCTGATCTATGCAAAAGATGCACTGGTAACAACGGTAACGACCGGAGAAGACGGAAAAGCAGTTGCTGATAATCTGCCGCTTGGTTCTTACTATGTGGTAGAAAAGACTGCACCGGAAGGATTCGTTCTGAACCATGACAGATCTGATGTCACATTTGTCTATGCCAATCAGGATACACCTGTGATTGAACAGGAAGTGACTGTTGGCGATGACCGACAGAAAGTTGCAATCCAGGTAGAAAAACAGGATGCAGAAAATGGTGCAACCGTAGCAGGAGCTGTCTTTGGTATCTATAACAAAGAAGATATCAAGGCAGATGGAAAAGTAATCGTGAAAGCAGACACACTCTTACAGGAAATGACTTCTGATAACGGTGGTCTTGCAGCATGTACGCTGGATCTGCCACTTGGACAGTATTATGTGAAAGAGTTAAAAGCACCGGCGGGATTTGTATCCTCTGATGAAGTTCTGAATCTGGATGCTTCTTACCAGGGACAGGATGTGAAGACAGTAAAACTGAAAACAGTGAAAAAGAACCAGCCGACAACAGTAGAAATCACGAAATCTGATGTAACAACAGGTGTGGAGCTGGATGGGGCAAAACTCACCGTTCTTGATAAAGAAGGAAATGTTGTGGATCAGTGGACTTCTGTAAAAGATCAGCCACATGTGATCAAACGACTGACAGTTGGTGAGGAATACACCCTTCGTGAGGAAATGGCACCTTATGGTTATCTGAAAGCAACGGATGTGAAGTTCACGCTGGAAGATACCGCAGAGATTCAGAAAGTAGAGATGAAAGATGAAGTACCGACAGGACTTCTGATCATCAACAAAAATGGAGAGTTTTTGGATAAAGTGACACTTCTGGACAATGTAAAAGGTACTGTGGAGCATCTCTTTGAATATGTAACTGGAAGTCTTACAGATGTAACTTTCGATGTATTTGCTGCGGAAGATATCAAAGCGGCAGATGGTGTCAGTGAAGATTATTTCAAAGCAGATGAAAAAGTAGGAACCATTACTACGGATTCCAATGGTATTGCACAGATGGGAGATCTTCCGGCTGGAAAATACTATGTGAAGGAAGTAAAAACTGCCCATGGTTATGTGCTGGACGGAGAGCCGAGATATGTTGATCTTTCCTACCGTGATCAGGACACACCAGTCATTACTTATGATGAGAAATGGCAGAATGCCCGTCAGAAAGTAAAGGTTACGGTTGTGAAGAAAGAAAAAGATACAGACCGTGTCCTTGCAGGTGGTGTCTTCGGTCTTTATACCAGTGAAGATATCAAAAATGCAAAGGGCGAGGTACTCCTTGAGAAAGACAGTCTGATCGAGCAGCGAGTAACGGATGAAAAAGGACAGATTACTTTTACGGCAGATCTTCCGGTAGATGGAAAATACTATGTGAAAGAAATCTTTGCGCCGGACGGATTTGTTACAACAGAAGAAGTACAGGAATTTACCTTTGAATATGCCGGAGAAGACCAGGCAGAAGTAAGCTACGACTTTACTTTTGAAAATCAGCCAACCACAGTGGAGCTGTCCAAAACAGACCTGACAACAGGTAAAGAACTTCCAGGTGCACACCTGAAAGTAACGGATTCAGATGGCAATACAGTAGATGAATGGACTTCTACGGAAGAATCCCATGTGATCAAAGAACTGGTTGTTGGTAAGAAATACACCATGACAGAGACAAAACCGGCAGATGGATATGTCACTGCAGAAAGTATTACTTTCACAGTAGAGAATACAGCAGAGGTTCAGAAGCATGAGATGAAAGATGATGTGACAAAAGTAGAGATCAGTAAGACTGATATCACAGGAGAAACTGAGATTCCAGGTGCGAAACTGACGATTCTCGATAAGGATGATCAGGTAGTAGAGAGCTGGACTTCCACAGAGGAAGCACACTATATCGAAAAACTTCCAATCGGTAAATATACCTTACGTGAAGAGCAGGCACCGAAAGGATATCTTCTGACATTTGATGTGACATTTGAGGTGAAGGATACCGGAGAAATTCAGAAAGTGGCTATGAAAGATGATACTGCCAAGGGAAAAGTGATTCTCAATAAGGCAGATAAATCGTCAGGAGAACCGCTGAAAGGGGTAGAATTTGAAATCCGTGACAGCAAAGGAAAGGTTCTGGAAACCTTAAAGACAGACGCTGCCGGTCATGCAGAAAGTAAGCTGTATGAGATTGCCACATTTAAGAACGGCAAATATGATACAGCAATCAAGTATTATCTGGTGGAAACAAAAACACTGGATGGATACACACTGGATCAGACCAAGCATGAAGTGACATTTGCTTATGCGAATGACAGTACACCAGTCGTGGAAGTTACTTTCAATCTGACAAATGAGAAATCGGAAGTTCCAGAAACACCGAATACACCGGATACACCACAGTCCCATGAAGAGACAAAGGTATCAAATGCACCAAAAACAGGTGACAGCACGAATATTTGGCTGCCGATTCTGCTTCTGGTAATCTCCACAGGAGGTATGGCAGGACTTTATATCTGCAGAAAAAGGAAAAGCAAATAAGGAAACCAACGGTTATGATTGGGAGCTTCTATGTGAGGCTCCCTTTTTCATACAAAAAAATCACAGAAAGGAACAGAAAACTATGATGAAAGCAATGGAAAAAAGACAGGAAGCACGAAAAAACCAGGAGAAAACTTTAAAGAGAATGATGGCTTATCAGAAGAAAGCCGAGCAGATGGTCAGCAGAAAAAGAATGAACCATCACATGATCAGAAAGGGGTAAAAGCGTATGATGAACAGAAAAGAATTTTATGAATATGTCAAAGACAATGTAAAGGAGTATCTGCCAGAGTCTTACAAGGACGCAGAAATTAAACTTCAAGAAGTAGAAAAAAACAATGGGCTGAAGCTTACTGGCATTACAATTCCAAATGGAGATCAGAGAATCGTACCGACAGTCTATCTGGATTCTCTCTATCAGGAATATATCAATGGGAAAGATGTAGATTCTTGTGTTAGCGATGTGGCTGATATGCGTATTGAGGCACAGGGAAAAGCAGAATTTTTTGATATGGGAGTTCCGGACATTTTTGATTATGAAAAAATGAAGGAAAAACTGCAGGTGAGAATCTGTGACAAGGAATGGAATACCGATCGTCTTGCTGATAAAGTAGTCACAGAACACGGAGATTTTGCAGCTTATTATGCAGTAAATCTGGAGGAAAATGGAGAAGGAATCAGCAGTATTCCGGTAACTGTTTCTCTGATGAACGAGTGGGGAGTATCTGCCGAACAGATTCAAGCGGATGCAATGACGGCAGACCGAAAACGTGGTGTCACACTTATGGATATGAATGAGATTATCAAATCTATGATTTTTGGTGAAGAACCAGAAAACCTGCTGAATGAAAAAATGGATATGGAAGCCATGGAAAAACCAATGTTCTGTCTGACAAACAAAGCTAAGATGAATGGTGCATCACTGTTACTGCAGGAAGACATCCGAAAACAGATTGGGGAATGTCTGGGTAGTGATTATTTTGTCATCCCATCTTCCATTCATGAAGTGCTGATTCTCCCTGATAACGGAATTTTTCAGGTCCCGGAATTAAATGCGATGGTAAAAGAAGTCAATGAGACACAGGTGGAAAGACAGGAGCAGCTTTCCGATAAGGTTCAGTTCTGTGATAAAAAGACCGCAGTATTGGAAAATGCTGAGCGCAGGGAGGCTCGTTTGGAGAAAGAAAAAGCAGCCGAAAAAGCGGAAGTAAAAGGTGGAATCCATGGAAAACTGGAGAAAGCCAAGGCAGAGATCAAGGCAAAAGAGGCAGACAAAACGCCAAAGAACAAGTCAAAAGATCTTGCCGCAGCATTATAAAGAGAAACAACGATGATTTTAAGGGGACTGTGCTAAGCAGTCCCTGATTTTATGAAAAGGAGTAGCACATGGCAAATAAATTATATGCAATGGAACAGCTGACGGAAGAGGTGGCAAAAGATGTAGCTGCCAGTCCGCAGGAATGGATGCGGTTCCTTAACACGGCATCCAGACTGTACAAATACTCTTTTCCAGAACAGCTTTTAATTTATGCACAGCGACCGGAAGCAACTGCCGTAGCATCCATGGAAATCTGGAATCAGAAGATGTACCGATGGATCAAAAAGGGATCTAAGGGGATTGCCTTGATTGACAATACTTCCGGACCGAAAACAAAACTTCGGTATGTATTTGATGTGCAGGACACTTATAAAGTGCGGAATCTTGGAAAGGATCCTCAGTTATGGAATCTTCCAGTAGAAGGAGAACATCTGGTGGCAGATTATCTGCAGGAGCAGTTATCACTGGAAGATACAGAAGGAGGACTTGCTGAAAGTCTGCATCAGGCAGCGAAGGAGAGTATGCAGGAATGGCTTCCAGATGCATTGGAAGAACTGAGACTGGACGTAACAGGGACATTTTTGGAAGAACTGGACGAACAGAATCAGGAAGTAGAATTTCGGGAACTGATGACAAATAGTGTCTGGTGTGTATTATTAAACCGGTGTGGACTGGATGTACAGGAATATCTGGATGTAGAGGATTTTCGGCATATAACGGACTTCAATCAGCTGAAAGTATTAGGACATCTGGGAAGTGCAGTCAACGAGATCAGCAGACCAGTCCTGATGCAGATTGGACGATATGTTCTGAATGATCTGGAAAATGACCTGAAAACGGTTGCAAAAGAAAAAGAAGTAGCTTATAATGAATTTAACACGTTAATTCGTGAAAGTAATACGGATAACGCAGAAGATAGAGAAGAAAAAAAGGAGGAAACAGACTATGAGAGAAATCAGTTACAGCCAGAACGGAGAGTATCAGATTCCAGATATCAGCCTGGAAGAGACGAGAGGAACCATCGGGAAGTACGGAATGATGAGGAAAGAGTATCTGAGAAACCACAAGGTAGCCAGGTTCAACATTCTGACACTGCAGAACCGTCTGGACAGTCATCTGATGGAGATCGACAGTCAGGCAAGGCAGAGAGTAGACAACCTGATGAACGAACTTCTGGAGAAAGATCCGGCACCGGACAAAATGGCAGACGGGATGGCATGGACCAGACACATGAACCAGATCAAAGCACAGGCAGAGGAAATGGTAATTCAGGAGATTATTTACAATTAAGTCTGTTCCCAACAGAAGAGGAACAGTTAGGAGAAATAAGGAAAGCGGCAGCTGCATTAGAACAGCCAGCCGCTTTTCTTATTTCTGATGAAGTGGTAGACGATATTCTCCGAACAGGAAGCGGACAGAAAAATACGCTGTTTCACATTACTGCAAGATTGATCGAAGGTCTGGACAATGAAGAAATGCAAAGCTTCCTGAAAGATGAATATGGCACCGGAGGAAAAGGATTTACCATAGATGGGCAGAAAATCAGTATCTGGTATGACAATGATGGTATCCGTATCCGGCGAGGGGACTCTGCCAGAAGAAACTTTGACCGCATGGTTACGTGGGAAGAAGCAGCGAACAGAATTCGGGATATGTATGAGGATGGAAATTACGTGGATAATTTGATTTCCAATAATGCCATTGAACAGGAGCAGGAAGAAATGACCAATCTTCTTGCACTTCATTTTCGGGATACTTGCAGAAACTGGGAAAAGAAACAATCATATTCAGACTGGCAGGATGTAGTGAGTGGAGCATGGACAGATCAAGAGGAAGCAGATGCGATTGTCTATCGTTTTGAATGGCTGCAGAAATATATGGATGAGAATCCGGGAGATTATCACCGCTGGGAGATTCAGCATAATCCGGAATATCTCCAACGCTTTCAGGATCTTCAGAGGGAGCGTTCCTGGGTAGACCAGAAATTTACGGTCGAACGTCCGGCACTTTCCTTTATTACACAAGATGAAATAGATGCTGTCCTTAGAAGAGGCGGCATTACAGCCGGAGGGCGCAACCGGATCTATGAGTATTTCATGGAGCATCATGATATGAAAGATGCAGCAGAGTTCCTGAAAAATGAGTATGGAACAGGTGGTTCTTCACCCGGAATACCAGGAGCAGATGCTTCCGACGCATCCCATGATGCAAAAGGATTAAAACTTGCAAAAGGGAAAATTGGCAGTCCAGAGGTAGAAGTTTTATTAAAGTGGAATAAGGTTGCAAAACGTG
>ENA-OPCK01000654-OPCK01000654.1-human-gut-metagenome-genome-assembly--contig:-NODE-654-length-16651-cov-66.405399_pt1 | contig 16651 bp, 15 predicted proteins | sample MGYA00241249_ERZ501478 | MGnify/ENA primary metagenome ERZ501478 (study PRJEB25962, sample SAMEA2042629) | human gut metagenome | biome: human gut; feature: human-associated habitat; material: faeces...
TATCGCTACTACGCTCGGAGTAACGAGCTGCATGGGATAAAGAACATGGAGTCTAATTTATTATAATAAGCAGACTCAATCATAAATGAAAACGACCGCTCACCTCATACGAGGAGAGCGGTCTTTTTCGTTCTACCGAGAATTCCGGTCATTAAGGTCATGGTCGTTTTCGGTCATCAAGGATTTTCGAATAACATGACGAAACCCTCGCAACTATTGGAAGGTGATGAAGCATCGTCTGGCTAAAGAGGAAAACGAGTTGGTTACACGTTGTAACCAACTAAAATTATTGGCTGCTGATGGCAAACGTTATCTCACCGACTTTCTGGGCAACTTTTTGTTGCTCAGGTACTTAAAAAGTTTAACTTACAATAGTGTTGCGGAATTAAGGGAATGTTATTATTTTTTTAACACGCATAATTTGCTAGTTTTCTACATTTTTCTTATTTTTGCAGGAATATTCTGTGTCTCTTATGTAGAGATTCAGATGACCGACATTAAAACGAACATGATTCGCATGATGAAAGAGACAAATATACAACTACAGGTTACGTCCACTATTGCAGGGGACGACGGCGAAGCCTTAGGAAAAAGTGAAAAAACGCGAAGAAAATGGCTTCCAAAAAGCTCTTTTATCGCTCTAAGGATAGTGTCTGAGCAACAATTGCGAAGTGTCGGATGAAGTGAGAGAACGGATGATTTCGCTGTACCGATAACCGAACGATCTACACCTTAGACCGAGGGCCGAGTCGATTACAGAAGACAATGTGAGTCAAATTGCTCCATGACCCGAAAATATTCCTCCAAAAGGAGTGAGTTTCTCAGATTTTATTTGTATCTTTGCATAAGATAGGCTGCACCTCTGCAGAGCATTCAAGTAAACTTGTGCTCTGCTTTCGGTTTGCACTATCTTTGCCATGTCATATCAGAGTTTTGCTTGTTTATTTTTGCAACACTAAGATAAGTGAATTCTTCGACATGACAAAATCCTAGGCAACTTTTTGTTGCTCAGGTACTTAAAAAGTTTAATTTATAATAGTGTTGCGGAATTAAGGATACATTGAAGTAGGATAGTATGGATGTAAGACAATGCATGATAGTAGATTTGGAGCGATGTGGTGATAAGCGGATGTTTATCACAGAGCAAGTCACTTCTATTAGTGAGAACAAAAACGGCCTTTGGGCAGTTCGGTTCTCGTCATCCCCTCGTGTGTTCAATTACAACCAAGCCCGACTGCTATATCTTACGCATCCTGAAAGCATCAACCTTGGCGAGAAGGGGTTGTACATCAAGAATAAGCACATCACCAATGTGACTGAATTGCTTCGCTTTACGAATGGACGTTATACCTTCTACCGAGTCACTTATGACAATGGTTACTACGTAAACCTGGAGGGTAGCGAAGTGTACATCACCCGCACACCTATCGACAAGAATGGTGGCTCTATATGGGACTATTTGCAGAAATTAGCCGCTGAAACTGGATTGGTAGCCGAGGATGATGAAAGCATTCTTTCCAAACAATATGAATTGGTGGATGTGAAGCGTGACAACGTACCCTTAGCGCAGTATTTAGGCGACAAAACACGACTGGCTTCTTATCGCTTGCCCAAGCAGGTCTATTATCCTTTTGGATGTAATGCCAGCCAAAAGTCGGCTGTAGAAGCGGCCTTGACGCATCAAGTAAGTATCATTCAAGGTCCTCCGGGAACAGGCAAAACACAAACCATCCTAAATATCATCGCTAACTTGCTTGTAGCCGGTAAAACGGTATTAGTGGTGTCGAACAATAATTCTGCAGTGGAAAATGTGGCAGAAAAATTGGAAGGTGAAAGTTTGGGCTTTATCGTGGCCAAGCTTGGTAGCGTGAAGAACAAGGAAGCCTTTATCGCCAACCAATCGGGTTATCCAGATATGACGGCTTGGACTATTGCAGAGCCCAAAATGGTCTATCAATTGGCAAAAGATACACTTGAGAATGTATCACAAGGCTTTGATGGACAACTTCGTCAAGCACAGCTAAAAGCGGAATATGATGCATTGTTGAAGGAGACGAAGTACAACGAAATGCTTGCGGCCAACGAAGTCGGCAGTAGCTGGCTGAATGGCAAACCATCAACAAAACTGATGAAACTGTTCAATCTTTATCAGATGATGGTAGAGAAAGAGCAGAAGCCAAGCCGGTGGTTTCGTTTGAAGTGGTCATTCGTTTTAGGATGGAAGGCGCTCTCGTTCCTTAAGAGCAATCCTTCAGTAGTCATCAATAGTTTAGGAAGTGCTTATTACTACTCTCGTAAAACTGAGATAGAACAAGAACTACAAACCATCGAGTCGCAGCTTCAATCTATCGATCTCAAGCAAAACGTAAAGGATTTACGCTCATCCTCCCTACAAATATTGAAAAGCATAATTGCTAAGCGATACGGTACTGGTGAAAGAAGAAAGTTCTCCATCAAGGACATTAAGCCTCGCACAGAGGAGTTCTTGAAGGAATATCCAGTCGTGCTCAGCACCACGTATTCGGCCAAGAGTTGCATCAGCAAGGATATGGTGTTCGACTATGTGATTATGGACGAAGCCTCACAAGTGGACATTAAAACGGGCGCATTGGCGCTTTCCTGTGCTATGAATGCCGTCATTGTGGGTGATGACAAACAGCTACCCAATGTGGTGAGCCGTGAAGAAGCATTGGCTTTGAATGCCATTCAAACTACCTATAGTGTGGATGACCGATATAATGCTATAACACATAGCTTCTTACAGTCATGCGCAGAAGTATTTAATGAAGCTCCTGTAACATTGCTGCGAGAGCATTACCGTTGCCATCCGAAGATTATCGAGTTTTGCAACCAGCGATTCTATGATGGAGAGTTGGTAGCAATGACTACGGATAATGGCGAAGAAAATGTGCTGCAAGTGGTTCGCACAGCCAAAGGCAACCATGCTCGTGGTCACTACAATCAGAGGGAAATAGATGTCATCAAGCAAGAAGTGATGCCTGAACATGCCGATTCTGACAGTGTGGGCATTATTACTCCCTATCGTGACCAAGCTAATGAAATCAACAAGACATTAGGTCAAGACATCGCCAGCACGGTACACAAATATCAAGGTCGTGAATGTGACACCATCATCATGAGTATGGTGGATAATGAACCGACGGAGTTCTCTGACGATGCCAACCTGCTTAATGTGGCCATTTCTCGCGCCAAGACACATTTGTGCATTGTGACAAATGGCAATGAAATGCCTCAGGAAAGTAACCTCGCTCAGCTCATTGCCTATATGCAGTACAATAACTTTCAGGTAAGGGATAGTAAGTTGCACTCAGTCTTTGATTTGCTTTACAAGCAATATACGGCTGAGCGTTTGGCTTATGAAGCAGTTCACCCTGTAGTTTCGGAGCTTCTTTCTGAAAACCTCGTTTATGAACTGCTTGTCAAAGCCATTGCAGAGTTAGGCATGACCAATACCGATGTGTTATGCCACTATCCGCTATCACGACTGATTGGTGATTGGAATCTGCTTACTGATGAAGAACAATCCTTCGCTGAAAGTCCATTCTCTCACGTGGATTTCCTCATCTATAATTCACTCACCAAGCAACCACTTCAAACTATAGAAGTAGATGGCTGGCAGTTTCATAAGAACAGCGATGTGCAGCAACATCGTGACGAACTCAAGGACCAAATTCTTACAAAGTTCGGTCTGTGCCCACACCGCATTTCAACAACGGATACGGTGAATGTAGAGACTATTAAATCATTATTACAGAAATCATTATGAAGTTAGGATATATACATAATAACAGAGAGGAGCAGACAAGGGTATTGCAGGTTCTGAAGATGACTTCGGAATCGGTGGCACTCGACGAACTCGGCATTGGTCGTATTCGTGATGCCTTTGCCGACCGCATGTTCCCGGGTATCTCCACCCTGCAAAAACACATGAAGTATTTTTCGCTGATGCCACAGCTCTATCGCAAGGCAACGGAGAAGCGCTACAATCGCCCCAACGAAGTGAAAGCTGAAGTAATTAGGCTTGAGCGTATTATGACGAAGAATCTGTGTGAAGGTAGTCCTGGCAAGGGCGGAATAACTGGCAGCGATATGATAGGTAAAAACTTGACGAGCTATGTCAAGTACGACCCTGCCTACATCTATAATTCAGGGCTGCAAACCTTTGAAATATTGCGCAGCTCGCAACTATATGACCTCATTTACTCTGCTTCAAAAGCTTTGCACAATGCTCCCAAGGCGAGTAAGAGTGAGGATGAAGATACAAACGATGACGCAAGCGATAAGTCTGACCTCTTTCAATTCTGCTCTTTCCCCAATGTGGATTATGATTTTACGCAACGATGCTCGTTAGATCTCACGGCAGAGGATAAGGCTTTTATCACAGACCATATTCTCAAAGCTGAAGCATGTAAGGGTACACTATTGCGCTACATTGTGGACAATCCAGACTTTGTAATAGCCGATAAGTTTGAGCTGATTCCTGCTGATAGTCTGCCTGCTTCCTTGGCAGAAGTTCAGGATTTGGCGAGACGCTTTGCCGACTTTATGTACATGGTGCATATCCGTTACAACTACATCTTCTCACAATATGAAGACGATGAAATGCGCACGCTTTTTGATAAAATGCTTCAAGAGTATCGTAACAGTGGTACAGACATCGACAAGGTATTAAACGCCATAAGTGTTCGAGAGAATAGTGGCAAATGGTTCTGTAAGCAAGTAGCTGAACGTATTGCGGCCAACGATACGGTTGAAGGTGGTGGACTGGATCAACTCATTATCAACCGTGAGCGTCGAGTAAAAGGTAGTCGCAGAAAAATTGGTAATCCAGCCTATACCTACGACAAAAAGAACCGCATTCATTTCTACAAACTCACCTACAGATGGGAAACCGTAAAAGTGTTTGCTGAGGAATTAAGAAAGGAGGCTTGCAATGGTTGAAGCTTTATGGAATGACATTGTCTATACCGAGGTGATGCAAAGCGAAGGCTTTGTGGTGGACTATGCAGTTTGCACCACCTATAGTCTGGATATGCCCACACTGCTGTCGGTGCCCTTTATGCTCGGCACGATGACAGATTTGACAGAAGCCACAATGCGCTCACCGCATCTGATATTGGAAACCATCAATCGCTCCGCTGGTAAGTTCGCCGTATTTTGCAATGCGGGTTGCATTGCTGTGCCGCAAGCAAACTCCAAAGTCTATGCACTCTTGGAGCGTAGCGTGGTGCAAGTAACGCTTCCGGCTAAAGGCGGTGGCTTCGTCAACTTCCACCCTAAAGTTTGGGTCATCAAAGAAACGAATCCAGACACCGATGAGAGCCAAATAAAGCTCGTTGTCCTCTCACGTAACCTAACTTGCTCCAATGATTTGGATGTGGTGTGTGAATTGGTAGGTAAAATTGGTCGAAAGCCAGCTACGAAAAGAGCGCAAGCGAAACATGCGCCACTCATAGACTTCCTCTCATGGCTCGTAGGTAAAGCAGACGACCGCAACATCCGAAAGAATATGAGAGCCATTTGTGAAGACCTCACTTACATCGAGCATTTTGATTTGACCAATTCTCCATTCGAAGATTATGACTTCTTCCCGATGGGCATTCCTGGCTATGATGGTTATTCTGATTGTTTGGAACAGAACTTATTGAACCATGCTGCTGAGATGCTCATCATTTCACAATTTGTGGATATGGATGTATTGGGCAAGATGGCAGCGTGTTCACCCAGCGCCAAGAAGACGCTCATCACTCGTCATGCCTCCGTCACGCAAGATATGATTAACTTGTTTAATGATAATGATGGTGTCTATGTGCCCAAGGAAGTGTTGACGGACAAAGTGGAGAAAGATGTAGCCGTAGACTTGCATGAAAAAGTTTATTTCGTGCGTCGTTACGAAGGAAACCTCAGTTACAACCACCTCTATCTTGGTTCAACCAATGCCACAAAGAATGGCTTCAAACGCAATGTCGAGTTTCTTCTGCATTTACAATTTGCGCCCTACAAGTCGTCGTATGATAAGTATCGCAACGAACTGATTAACGACAGCAAAGAGTGTATGTTTGAAAAAGTAACATCTATCCCTAATGACGACACAAGTAAGGAGGATGTCACCAATGAACTGCTCTTGCGCACGGCTATTGCGGCTTTGCAGAAAGCACAAATCACAGGCCAATCCGACAACTACACCATCACCATCGAGTGTCGGCAAAATAAGTTGCCTGACAAAGCTGTTTCTCTCTATCCGCTAGGTTGTGAGGGTAAGGAAGAAACCTTGGCTGACGGTATGACTTTTATGGGTCTGTCACTCTCTTTACTCACGGAGTTCTATGTGATAAGCATCGACAACTTGCATCGCGTGATAAAGCTACCAACCGAAGGGATGCCCACAGAAGAACGTGACAATGCCATCTTCCGATCTTTCATCAACACGAAGGGCAAGTTTATCAACTATCTTGCCTTTATGCTAACTGACGATGTGGAGCAATATGTGTTGGAAAGTCAGCAGCTGGAAAAAGAACTATCCATTGATCATGCCACAGCCATGGAGCAGCAACTCAGCACTTCGCTCTACGAAGACATGGTGAGAATGGCTTACACCAACCCCGAACGCATCGCATCCATTCGTCAAATCATAGAGAAGGCTGATAAAGAGGTTGTCCCCGAGCATTTCATGCAAATGTATCAAACCTTCGAAAACGTACAGAAACAGATTAAACGCTTATGAGCCAAGAAGTAAAAGATTTCCAGCGCACTACAGCTGAGCGCATTCTCCATATCTACAAAGATTTGGATCATCACCGAGTGCTGCTTGCCGATGAAGTGGGACTTGGCAAAACTTTTGTGGCCAAGCAAGTCATCAATCTGGTAAGAGAATGGCACAAGGAGAAGAAAGACGATTTTTTCAAAGTGGTTTACATCTGTTCCAATGCCAATATTGCCGACCAAAACATAGAGAAATTGGGCGTGGAGAATCGCATGAGTATTAGCGAAAGTCGTCTCTCCATGCAGCACCTCTATATCAAGTTGGCAGAGAAAGACATCGCAAAGCAACACAATGAAGGTGAGATGCCAGAATCCATCATTCCGCTCACACCTTCCACTTCGTTTCGCTTCTACAGCGCACAAGGCACAGCCAACGAGCGTGCGTTGATATGCAACATCCTTTGTCGCCAGCCTCAGTTTGATTCGTACCAAGAGGAGTTGGACGACTTCCTCAGATGTGGAGTCAAATATTGGACAGAACTCATCAATGGTTATAATGAGAAAATCAAGCTATGCGGTGACGAGTATCTTCAAGAGATGCACACCAAGTTGCAAACGAAGTTGACTGATGAAATCGTCAGCCAAGTGTTGGACTATGCACAAAAAGGTTTCGACTATCGTGAACGCGCCACTATTATCAACACTTTGCGTCGCATCTTTGCGGAGATAAGTATTGATATGCTTGACCCAGACTTGGTCATCATGGACGAATTTCAGCGTTTCAACTCATTGCTCGAACAGGGCGATGATGAACAATCGATGTTGGCCAATAAGTTTTTCGACAACAAACGTTCCAACACTAAGATTTTACTCCTCTCTGCTACGCCCTATAAGCCATATTCTACGCTTGAAGAACTAAATACGGATGGCATGGACGAACACTATCAAGACTTCATGAAGGTGATGGACTTCCTCTTTGCCACAAAAGACAAAACCAATCAGTTTAAGTTGTTGTGGCAAAGCTATTCTTCAGCCTTAAAGCGTACCGAAGTGGTCAATCTGTCACCGCTCATTGCGGCAAAGAAAACAGCAGAAGATGCACTATATAGCGTCATGTGCCGTACGGAACGCTTTAATAGTGGTATCATTGACGACTCACGCGTCAGTGATGTAGAAGTGCAACCTGAAGACATCCTCTCGTTTGCTGAATGCCAGAACCTGATAGACTACCTGTCAGAGCATAATTCCAAAGCACGCTTGGGTAATGTTCCCATGGAATATGTCAAGTCTTCACCTTATCTACTATCCTTCATGGATAGGTATGAGTTGAAGAAACGCATCGTCTCAGCCTTGCAGCGGACGGATGCGAAGGATGTTTGCAAGTTAGACGCATTGCTTCTCAGCAAGTATACCATCAACAACTATCGCCACATCAGTCCTGCCAGCGGTAAACTCAAATCGCTTCACGACTTGATGTTTGGTGCTCGCCACGAGAAAAAAGCACACCTACTGCTCTGGGTGCCTGCCTCCAATCCATATTACAAAGCAGGAGGACTCTTTGAAAGTGAAGATGCTAAAGACTTTTCAAAGCTGATTCTATTCTCTTCATGGGAAATGGTGCCAAGAATGATTTCCGTGATGATGTCCTACTACGAGGAACTTTATACCTTTGGCGAATTAAAGAAACAGTATCCGGACTTGCGTTATATTTCTCAGAAGAAGAACCGTTATGGTGAGAACCGCTTGAGAGCTGATGGACTATTGGAATATCCTTCTCAAACATTGGCTGCCTGCTATCAACCAGCCGACTTCTTCGGAGAAAGATTATCTATAATAAAGAAGGTTGTCAAGCAACGTATTCAAGACAAGTTATCTGCCAATGATGTAATTCGTCAGATTCCTCAGCGCGGAAGAAATAATGCGAAAATGATTCTTTCGTTGATGAAAGTGCTCGATGGGGAAACGCTTGAAGAAACTGAGGAATTGTACGTTCCAGCAAATGCCTTAGACGTGATGACCGACATTGCAATAGCTTCACCAGCAGTATGCGCTTATCGTCAATCGGGTGATAAAGAAGATGCAACGATCGTTGCAAAAGCCATCGCCTCTGTGTTCAACAAACCAGAAAGTGCAGCCGTTATTGACTTGGTGTATAGTAAAAAAAGTGATGATGACTATTACGAATCTGTACTCGACTACTGTGCTTTGGGTAATCTTCAGGCTGTGCTTGACGAATACGCTCATATGGTACAGACCCGCAAATTGGGGAATGCTGTAATGGAGGCAATTATAGGCACCAGCAACTTGAGCATAGACACCAATGATTCTTTGGGTAATGAAGAGAAAAAGCTACCTATGCGCTGTCACTTTGCCATTCCGTTTATTGACAAGACGATAACCGATAAAGCAGTAACTCGTACGAGCAACATCAGAAAAGCCTTCAATTCGCCTTTCCGGCCCTTCATTCTCTCCACGACGTCTGTTGGACAAGAAGGTTTGGACTTCCACTGGTATGCAAGAAAAATCGTGCATTGGAACCTTCCGTCTAACCCAGTGGACTTAGAGCAGCGTGAGGGACGCATCAATCGTTTCAAATGCTTGGCCATTCGACGTAATGTCGCAAAACTTTATGGCACGAACGCGTACCATACATGGGATGATCTTTTCTCTACGGCATATACCGCATTGAAAGGTCATCATTCCGACATTGTGCCGTATTGGTGTTTGCCAATTGCTGAGCTGACGGAAGAGCAACGTTCCCAACTTGAATACATCGAGCGTATTGTACCGCTCTATCCTCTCAGTCGAGATCGATACAAATACGAACGCCTCATAAAAGTGCTGGCTCTCTATCGTATGACATTGGGACAGCCTAGACAGGAAGAATTGTTGAATCTTCTGAGAGAAATGCATCTATCAGATGAGCAGCTCAAAGAGTTGACCATTGATTTGTGTCCTTATAACAAAGAAAAGAAAAAGAACCATGAGTAAGACTAATTGTATAAAAGCACCTATCTTTGCCATCGACCGATTGCGGATGGGAACAGACGGCCATGGAGTCACCACCTTGGTGTGCTTCATGGGCTGTCCGCTCAATTGTGCGTACTGCTTAAATGACAGATGCCATGGAGAAGTTTTCGAATCGGATGGTGTGACACCTCGACGTAGCATCATGATGCTTACTCCACAGGAACTATACGACCGAGTGAAGATAGACAACATCTATTTTCAAGCAACAGGAGGCGGCATCTGTTTTGGTGGTGGTGAACCAACGCTATACGCTGATTTCATTGCTCAATTCCGTAAGCTATGTGGCAATTCGTGGAAGATTACCATTGAGACCGCATTACATCAGTGTTCGTTCTCCACAATAGAACTCCTTGCACCAATAATAGACAAATGGATTGTGGACGTTAAGGACATGGATAGTTTCATCTATATGCAATATACTGGCCAACAGTCGCATATGCGACAAAGCCTAACTTGTTTGGAAAGGCTAAACCTAATAGATAAGGTCACAGTAAAATACCACTCATCCCAGACTATAACACCGAAGAAAACGTCAACGAAAGCATAGAAAAGCTCAAGCGAAGAGGATTCAGTCATATTGAAACTATTCGCTATATCAAACGGTTATCAAAGTTTCCACCTCAAAATCAAGAATAATATGAACGGTAAAGATAAATGTGAGCTGCTCAAGGCTATTCGCAGACAGATAGCCGAGCAATACGGATTGGAATATCACCCTACGGAGTGTCTTCACAAAGGCGGATGCGCTGGCACTTGTCCTCGATGTGATGCGGAGTTGCAAGACCTGCAACGTCAATTGGAGGCTAAAGGTATTTATGATATTGACCTAATCGAAGCCTTGAGCGAACGAGTGGATGAGTGTGGGCAAACATCATCTTCAATTGATGAAGATATTCATGATTTTCAAGGAGATGTAGCCATGCCGATAGAAGAGCCACCACTTCAAGGTATGCCTGCGCTTCCTCTTGACGATGTCGAAGGTATGGAACGAGAATTTATCCCTGAAAAGAGAAAGGTGTTTTTCAAAGAATGCCCTATTGCAGGATGGAACTTCCATGACCCTGAAGATTTTTGGAATGAACTCTACGAAGGCGCAGAATTGGTTTTGATTCGAGAAACGAACAATAAGCACGACCGAAACGCTATAGCTGTTGCTCTTGCTGATGACTATGATGGTAATCCCGACGACTTCGATTTTGACTTCATCATTGGTTACGTTCCTCGTACAGAGAATGAGTTCATCGCCAAAATGATGGACTTGGGTTGGAGTGATGCTTTTACAGCTGAGCTGACAACGGTTAATGATCATGGCGCATACGCCGACCGTTTGCGTATGACCATCTATATTCAGAGCAAAGAAGCAGAACCTGAAGAGGAAGATAATGGTCAACATATCTATGCTCAAATGATGGATGATGAATATTTTAAGGGCTTCACCGATACGCTCTACCGCCAAGGATATGCTTACTTCCGCTGGGGCGGCTTCCCACCTTGGAAACATGATTTGCCCAATGAAGGGGAGAAAGTTGTCTTCATTCACGAAGAGAAAGACACAATCACTCTCTACCTGATGCACTTGCTGGCCAAAGGGGAGAACTCTGCACCATATCTAAGAAATGCAGAAGAGCTCAACATGGTAGATGATTGTTGTCCATACGTGCTGACCAATATAAAAGGGCCTGTGGTATGTGCATCAAAAGACCTGTCTTGGCTATCTGACGAGAAGCTCAGTAGCGACCAACCAGAAGGCCGATTGTCCGATTATGCAGTGGACAGACTAAAAGAAATCTTTAGAAAAGTGTAAGTGAAGAACAGATTAGAAGAACTTTTGAGAGGATTCTCACTAAGTGACGATTCCCGTAAACACATACTTGAGGGCGATAACAATGCTCCTGAGGAATTTGAGCCAATCGCAAAGGCGGCAATGTGGTGAAGGCTGGCTGATATGTCATCATGACGGAAAAGGTGTATGCCGAAAACCAACATCTTTCTCCTGCTGAAATCAGAGCAAAGCTAAAGGCTATGTTTCACTGTGAGCTCATCATGTTGCCATGGGATAAAAATGAGCCTTATGGACATGCAGATGGTATTGTGAAAGCCATCGATAACGAAAGCGTTCTGCTTACGAACTATGATGATTTTGATTCGCACATGGCGCAACGCTTTATTGCCATTTTGTCCCAATACTTCACCGTGAAGAAGTTAAAGTACCAAGTTCAGCATAAGAATGAAAACAGTTGGGCTTACATCAACTTCTTGAGAGTAGGTAACTGCATTATCCTCCCAGGCTTAGGAGCAGAAGAAGATAAGCAAGCCTTCACTCAGATTCAAGGCTTATACCCTGAATGTAAAGTACTTCAGATTGAAGCAACAGAAGTTGTAAATAAAGGTGGAGCCTTGAATTGTATCACTTGGAATATCAAAGAACAAATAAACTTATGAAAATCGAACAAGTAAATATATATATTCCAAAGGTTACACTAGATGAGACAAATCATACAGCGGTCGTTCGCGTTGCTATCTGGAACGATTGGGATGGCTTAACCTACTTCTCAAGAAAGATTCATTGGAAAAATGGCAAGGTTTCTTTCAATAAGCCCAAAAAGGAAAAGCAGTTAATCAAGTACTACTGTGGTATTTGCTTCTAATCAAAGTAGAACTATCTAACAACAATAACAGATGAAGACAAAAAGTTATCTCGAAATAAAGGTTCCTATTTCCTTTGATGTTCCTTGGTTCTGTGAACTTAGGGAAGCATTGAAGGACATACCTGTGCGCTGGCAGAGGAATTACTATCATATCACCATGGCCTTCATTTATGATACTCAGCACCTACCTGAAGTCGAAGCCATCATGCACAAGTATCTGGATAACGCACGTCCGGTTACAATAACTTTCGACACGCTTGATATTTTCAGCACAGATACAGGGATGTTCATTGTTAATCTGACGACAAGTCACATTCCGGATGAGTTTCAGAAGTTGGTTGACGATATCAGATTCGACATTTGCTGTACCAATTCTGATATGCAGTCAGATTTCCGACTGCACGTTACATTAGGGCGCATAACAGAACCAAAGAACTATATTGAAGAGGTTGGCTTCTTAATTGATGAGATAGAGCTCAAACCTTTCACTCTAACACTCAATGAAGTTGAGTACAGATTATTCAGAGGAAGAAGTATCTACAAAAATTTATTACGATGAACGAATATAACCAGATAGTAGACGAACTGCGCACCTTGAGTGATCCTCAGAAACAGATTGACCTACCTCGTTTTTTCAAGACAGGTCCAGGTGAGTATGGCGAGGGAGATAAGTTTCTTGGTGTAGTGGTGCCCAATATCCGTGAGGTGGCAAAACGGCATAAGGATGCACCTATAGAGCTGCTTGCCGAACTGATGCAGAGCGAGTGGCACGAGGTGCGCATGTGCGCCCTAGCCATCATGGTACATCAGGTGAAGAAGAAGGATGACGCAAAGCATAAGGCGATGCTGGAGTTCTATCTCACTCAGACGACTCGCATGAACAACTGGGACTTGGTAGATCTCTCCGCTCCTGCTGTGGTTGGCGAATATCTGCACAATCATCCAGAAGAGCACAATCTACTCTATCGGTTGGCAGAGAGTCCGTTGCTATGGGATAACCGTATTGCGGTGGTGTCTAACTTGACGCTGATTAAGTACGGAGAGTTTGAGGATATCCTGAAGCTCGCTGCTTACTATATCAATAAGGAGGAAAAGTTGCATGACCTAATGCAGAAAGCCATCGGCTGGATGCTGCGAGAGGTGGGTAAGCGTGATGAAGCCACACTTGTGTCGTTTCTAAACGAATTTGCCACCAAAATGCCACGCACCACTCTTCGCTATGCCATCGAGAAGTTCTCGCCAGAGAGACGAAAGGAGTTTATGAAGAGATAGGTTAATATTCCTCAAATCTCTCAAAGAATCTCTTCAGCGTGTCCTTCAGATGAAAACGAACATTTGTGTTGCCATCGCTATTCTCAATGCCAACGATTAAGTCGCCAATAACCGCCACGCCAGGGCGATAACCAGGGAACTTCTTGTATGTAGGCTTTGCATCATACTTCTCTGTCTCTATGAACTGAGGGGCGAGTCGATTACAAAAGAAAATGTGGGGTCAAATTGCTCAATGATTGAAAATATTCCTCCAAAAGGAGTGAGTTTCTCAGATTTTATTTGTATCTTTGCATAAGATAGGCTGCACCTCTGCAGAGCATTCAAGTAAACTTGTGCTCTGCTTTCGGTTTGCACTATCTTTGCCATGTCATATCAGAGTTTTGCTTGTTTATTTTTGCAACACTAAGATAAGTGAATTCTTCGACATGACAAAATCCTAGGCAACTTTTTGTTGCTCAGGTACTTAAAAAGTTTAATTTATAATAGTGTTGCGGAATTAAGGATTAAACGGTAAAGAGGAAGAATAGCTATGGCAGAAAAATCAAACTCTCCACACAAAGTATCCATTCGTTTCTTCAACGACCAAGAGATACGAGCTGCTTGGGACGAAGACGGTAACCGTTGGCTCTTCTCGGTAGTAGATGTGATAGCGGTGCTGACGGAAAGTAAGAATCCTCGCAAGTATTGGAGCGTACTGAAGACTAGGCTGAAGAAGCAGGGAAATCAGTTGGCTACAAATTGTAGTCAACTGAAAATGGTAGCAGCCGATGGCAAGCGCTATCTCACAGACTGCCTTCCTCAAAGCGATATGTTGCAGCTGGTGGAAGCTACTCCCAGCCATCATGCCATGACCTTTGCCAAGTGGCTTATCACTGGTGAGAATCAACTCGACAGCAAGAGCCGCGATAAGGCTTATCAGCTATGGGATAGCTCGCTGCTACAAACAATCGAAGTAGGAACAGCACAAGGATTGCAGCAGATACATGCCTATTTGTTTGGTGGTCTGTATGATTTTGCAGGACAGATACGCCAAAAGAACATCGCCAAAGGAGGATTCCAATTTGCTGTATCTCGCTTCTTAGGTCAAACACTTCACCAAATAGAAGAGATGCCCGAAAACACGCTCAATGAGATTGTGAACAAATACGTGGAGATGAACATTGCTCACCCCTTTATGGAAGGTAATGGCCGTAGCACTCGTATCTGGCTTGACTTGATGTTGAAGCGTTCACTCAAACGTTGTGTGGATTGGAGTCTTATCGACAAGACGGAATACATGGAAGCGATGCGCCTAAGTCCTGTCAATCCATCGAAAATTAAACAGTTAATCGCCAGTGCATTGACCGACCGCATCGATGACCGTGAGATGTTTATGAAAGGTATCGACTACTCTTACTATTACGAGCAGGAAGAGTAAAATACATAACAATAGAACGATAGCCATCTTCTCCAACAACATTGAGAGGATGGCTATCAATCCAAAGAATGCGCTCAGAGTGAAAAAGAAGATAAGCATGCACCATGCTGCCACCTGTGGTATGATGATTAGTGCCATTTTTATTTGGTAGTTTAAGAATAAAAGATTACCTTTGTATCGCTAAACAGAAAGAAGAAAACGATGGCTATATAAAATATGAGATCCATTATCGTCCGTACTCATGAAATTACGTAAGATGCTTTGAAAGAGAAAATAAGAGAGTATCTGAAGCATAACCGTTATACATAGGATACTCCAAGACATTCTACAATCTAAAGATTTTGGTAATATGTCAGACAAAATAGATAAAAGAATAACAGAACAGAGCTCGCTCTACGAACATCTGGAAAAGATGAGCGTGGATGAACTCACTGCTCATATCAATGCAGAAAACAAGAAGGTGGCTATGGCGATAGAAGAAGCATTGCCTGCTATTAACCAACTGATTTCCGCTATCGAAGGGCAGCTGAAGAAGGGCGGAAGACTCTTCTATGCCGGTTGCGGAACGGGCGGAAGACTGGCTACGCTCGATACCATCGAAGTGCAGAACACCTATGGCATCGACGGTTCACAGATACAAGCCATATTCCCCGGAGGCATCGGCTGCCTTACACAAACCAGAGAATCAAGAGAAGACGACCTGGAGAATGGTTGGCACCAGCTCTGCGACAAGCATATCTCAGAGCAGGATTTCGTGCTGGGTTTCTCGGCAAGCGGAACAACCCCCTTCGTGCTTTCCATCTTGCAGCATTGCAAGGAGGCAGGTATTCCTACGGGTTGCATCGTCAACAATCCTCATGCTCCCATCGCCCAAGCAGCCGATTATCCCGTAGAAGTCATCACAGGACCGGAATTCGTAACGGGAAGTACCCGCATGAAAGCCGGTTCATCGCAGAAGATGATTCTGGATATGATCAGCACTTCTCTTCAGATAAGACAAGGACGGGTGGAAGGCAACAAGATGGTGAACGCCAAGCTTATCAATCATAAGCTCATCGACCGCGCCTGCCGTATCTTCATGGAACGCAATCCGCAATATACGGACTACGAAGAAGTGAAACAGCTGATACTGAAAGCTGGAAGCGTGAAGAAGGCGGAAACAAGACTTCACCTTATATAAAATAGGACTATATGGCAAAGAAAGCAATTGTAATGGGTGCCACATCGGGCATCGGAATGGAAGTGGCAAAACTGCTTGCTGCAAAAGGATGGCAAGTGGGAATAGCCGGAAGAAGAATTGAAAGATTGCAGGCTCTGACTTCGCAGAGCGGCATTACCTGCTACCAGCAAATAGACGTAACTTCTCCCGATGCTCCTGCCCAACTTCTCGAACTCATCGATAAGTTGGGAGGCATGGACCTCTACTTCCATAGTTCCGGCATTGGCTGGCAGAACAACTCGCTGGATATAGAAAAGGAAATGAAGACCCTGGAAACCAACGGCTTGGGATTCACAAGAATGGTAGATACGGCATTCAACTGGTTTGCTACTCATCATCAGA
>ENA-OPCK01000675-OPCK01000675.1-human-gut-metagenome-genome-assembly--contig:-NODE-675-length-16256-cov-2.544596_pt1 | contig 16256 bp, 10 predicted proteins | sample MGYA00241249_ERZ501478 | MGnify/ENA primary metagenome ERZ501478 (study PRJEB25962, sample SAMEA2042629) | human gut metagenome | biome: human gut; feature: human-associated habitat; material: faeces...
CGTGCGAGGCCTTCCTCGAAGCCATGGAGGAGGCCTCGGGTCGCGACCTCCAGCAGTTCCGCCGCTGGTACTCTCAGGCAGGCACCCCGCGCGTCGCCGTCTCCACGCAGTGGAACGCCGAGGCGGGCCAGCTCGTCATGACGGTCGAGCAGACCACGCCGCCCACGCCGGGCCAGCCCGCCAAGGAACCGATGCTCATGCCCTTCCCCGTCGCGTTGCTCGACGCCGAGGGCCGCGAGATGCCCGTTCTGCTCAAAGGCGAGTCCGAAGGCTCCGCCCAGCTCACGCGCATGTTCGAGCTCAAGGACGCACGCCAGACCTGGGTCTTCTCGGGCCTTCGCGAAAAACCCGTTCCGAGCCTCAACCGCGGCTTTGCCGCGCCGGTCATCCTCGACGTCAGCCTCGACGCCGACGCGCTTGCGCTGCTTGCCCGCGCCGACAGCGATCCCTTCAACCGCTGGGAGGCCATGAACCGCCTGATGATGAAGGCGATCCTCGAGCAGGTGCGCGCCGTTCTCGCCAACGACCAGGCTCCCGTCAATGCAACGCTTCTCGAGGCGTTCGGCGCCATCATCGACGACGTCAACCTTTCGCCCGCCTTCCGTGCGGTCGCGATGGAGCTCCCGAGCGAGCGCGCCGTCGCCGACGCCATGCCGATCATCGATCCCGCCGCCATCCACCGTGCGCGCGAAATCGTCCGCGAAGCCCTCGGCATCCGCTGGCACAGCAAGCTCGTGAGCGTCATCGACGGCTGCAGGCTTGAGGGTGAATACTCTCCCGACTCGACGAGCGCCGGCATCCGCGCCCTGAAGAACACCTGCTACTACTACGGCGTCGCCGCAGGCAACAAGACGATGGTGCTGCGCGTTCGCGACCAGTTCAACACGGCCAACAACCTGACGGACCGCCTCGCCGCGCTCAACATGATCGCAGGCTCGAGCACGCCGACCAAGAACGACACCATCGTCTCGGCGCTCAAGGAGTGGTACTCCGAGCCGCTTCTCGTCAACAAGTGGCTGACGATTCAGGCGACCGCCCCGTGCTTTGCGGGCGAGGCCCCCGTCGTCACCCGCGTCTCCGAACTCGCCAACAGCCCCTTCTTCTCCATGGCGAACCCGAACAACGTCTACGCGCTGCTCGTGGCCTTCTTCATGAACAACCCCGCCGAATTCCATCGTCTGGACGGCGAAGGCTACAAGTTCTGGGTCGAGTGCGTGCTCAAGCTCGACGCCCTCAACCCGCAGGTTGCCTCCCGCGTCGCCCGCAGTCTCGAAAACTGGCGCCGCTACACGCCGCAGCTCTCGAACCTCATGTTCCAGGCGCTCAAGCATCTGGAACGTCAGGAGAAGCTCTCCGTGAGCGTTCGCGAAATCGTTGAAAAAGCTTTGAACAATCCCGCATAAGAGGAAATTGCATCGTGTCCACCCTTTCTCTCAGTCAGTATCTCTGCCGTGAACAGCAGCTTCACGACCTCGACCCCGTTCTCTCCCGCCTGATCGTCAGCGTCTCCGAAGCCTGCAAGACGATCAGCTTCAAGGTGCGCAACGGCGCCCTCGCCGGCGTGCTCGGCATGGCCGGCTCCGAAAACGTCCAGGGCGAAGACCAGAAGAAGCTCGACATCATCAGCAACGACATCTTCGTCGAGGCCGTCGCCCTTTCGGGCTCCGTCTGCGGCATGGTGAGCGAAGAGATCCCCGAGGTCATTCCCGTTCCCGAAGACCTGCCGATCGGCCCGTACCTGATCTGCTTCGACCCGCTCGACGGTTCCTCCAACATCGACATCAACGTCTCCATCGGCTCGATCTTCTCGGTCCTTCCCGCCGTTCGCCCGAAGCGCGAGCCCGTGGCCGAGGACTTCCTGATGCCCGGCACCAAGCAGGTCGCCGCAGGCTACTGCATGTACGGTCCGCAGACCCAGCTCGTCCTCACGTTCGGCCGCGGCGTCGTGATGTTCACGCTTGACCCGACGACCGGCACCTTCATGCTCACGGCCGAAGACGTCCGCGTCGACCGCTCCGCCAAGGAATTCGCCATCAACTGCTCCAACATGCGCCACTGGGAGGATCCGGTCAAGCGCTACGTCGCCGAGCTCCTCGAAGGCAAGACCGGCGTTCGCGGCAAGGACTTCAACATGCGCTGGGTCGCCGCCATGGTGGCCGAAGTGCACCGTATCCTGCAGCGCGGCGGCATCTTCATGTACCCGCGCGACCACCGCGACCTCACGAAGCCGGGCAAGCTTCGCCTGATGTACGAGGCCAACCCGATGTCCATGCTCATGGAAAATGCCGGCGCCGCCGCCACGAACGGCCACCAGCGCATCCTCGACATCGTTCCCGAGAAGATCCACCAGCGCGTGGCCGTCTTCCTCGGTGCGGCCGATGAAGTCGAGCGCGTGACGTCCTACCACGCCGAATAATCCCAGCCTCCGCCCAGGCGGGATACACACCGAAAAATCGGGGCGCCTCCCAGAAAGGAGGCGCCCCGATTGCATTGTGACGGTGTCGTCAGGAGACTTAGAAGAGGTCCTTGAAGACGCTCTTGCGGGCGCAGCTTTCTTCGGCGTCCGCCTTCTTTTCAGCTTCTTCAGCCAGAGCCTGCGTCGGCACGGCGGCGGAAACGGCGGAGGGCAGCGTCTCGACGACGCGCTTTTCCATGGCGCCGATCTGCGTCTGGACCTGGGCGGTCAGCTCGCCCTGAGCCCTCTTCTGGTCGTCGAAGAGAGCCTTGTAGCGCTCTTCAGCACGGACGGCCTCCTGACGAACGGCGGTGAGCGTCTCGTCGGAGCGGGCCGTCATGAGGGCCTCCAGCTTTTCAATGCGCTCGAGCAGAATGCGGTTGCTTTCGGCAAAGCGGCTCTTTTCGGCGTCGTCAGCCACGGTGCGGGCGTTGCGAGCCTCCTTGTAGGCGGCGCGAAGCTCAAGCGTGACGCTGGCCTGCTGCCAGACCATGTAGACGAGCAGCACGAAGACCACCGCGGCGAAACCGCCCACGACGAGAACGCCGAGCGGAGCCTGGATTTCGGTGTAGATCAGGTTGACGGCCGTGACGGTCGAGAGCGCCGTCCAGTTGATGACCAGAAAGACCGCCATCAGAATGAGGACGAACAGCAGAAAAATGGTACGAATCTTCATAAGGGCTCCGAAGCGTCCTGCCTGAAGTGATCGGCAGGACGAAGACGAACTGAGAACGCCGCGCTGCATGCACGGCCCCGCTTCACGGACAACTGTCCCGCGCTCCGCCCCCAAGGCGTCGCCGGAACGGCGCTATTTCGGGTTCATCATAGCAAATGCACAGTGCGACGAGGCAGGGTAATTGCCCGAAACTCCGTCAAAACGCCTTTGACTGATCGGGATCCCAATACTATAGTGTTAGGTTAGGCTAATTCTGACGGAGCGCCTCCCGAAGCGCACCCGCCCTTCCCACGCTCCGCCCACGCCCCGTCCGACCGGACGGCGGCCAACACGACTGAGGCAACATTTCATGCGTACCGATTCCCGCTTTCCCCGTCTTCACATCGTCGACCATCCCCTCATCGAGCACAAGCTCTCCCTGATGCGCGACAAAAACACCGGCACGCAGGACTTCCGCACGCTGCTCCATGAAATCGCGCTCCTGATGGGCTACGAAGTCACCCGCGACTTCCCGACGAAGCTCGAGGACATCGAAACCCCGATCTGCGCGACCAAGTCGCCCATGCTCGTCGAAAAGGATCCCGTCATCGTTCCAGTCCTGCGCGCCGGCCTCGGCATGACCGACGGCCTCCTCGCCCTGCTTCCCGCCGCCCGCGTCGGTCACATCGGCGTCTACCGCAACGCCCAGCACGAACCCGTCGAATACCTCGTGCGCCTGCCCGACGCTCCCAACAGCAACTACATCGTCGTCGACCCGATGATCGCAACGGGCCACTCCGCCGCCTACGCCATCGAGATCCTCAAGCGACGCGGCGTCAGGGGCGAGCAGATCCACTTCATGGCGCTCGTCGCCGCCCCCGAAGGCATCAAGGTTCTGAGCGAAGCCCATCCCGACATCGACATCTTCGTTGCAGCCCTTGATGAAAAGCTCAACGATCGCGCCTACATCGTGCCGGGCCTCGGCGACGCAGGCGACCGAATCTTCGGCACCCTCTAACAAGGCGCCTCAACACTTCAGGACGGCTGGACATCCGGCCGTCTTTTTTTTGCCCGCCATTTTCATGATTTTTTTGACCATAATTTTTACGGGTTTACCCTTGAGTATTGCTATTTGTGAGTATTTTTGACTGCTTCAACTCCGTATAACTACGCAAAACTACCAAAAATCGGACTCGAAGCCACTCGCCTAGTCTCATTTCATTTGATAAAAGTCAAACTTACATAATCCTTAAGGGCGCATCATACGGTCTGACATGATCTGCCGGCTTTCGTCGGCGCTTAGACCCCCATAGAACCGGCGCGGACCCTGTCAAGCATCCGCCCGGATTCCATGAACCAAACAAAGCTCACAAAGGAAAGACAAATGTCTACCCCTGATTCCGTCAAGTACTCCAACACCCCGACCGCGACTGAAAACGTCTGGGGCGCCGGCCTCAAGGACGCCAAGCGTCAGTCTCCGTCCACGGCTCTCGCCGACGTCGCCCAGTCCGTCACGGGCGTCATCCTCGGCATCTTCCTGTTCTGCCACATGGCCTTCACGTCCTCCGTGCAGATCAGCAAGGACCTCTTCGCCAACCTGATCAACACCTCCGGCGGCATGTTCATGTTCGCTGAAGAACAGGCTTGGCTGCACGTCGTCTTCGTCGGCTTCATCACGCTCTGCGTCGTGATCCACGCCTTCTGCGCCCTTCGCCGCTTCCCGACGTCCTACCATCAGCTCCGTGACATCAAGGCTCACTACAAGATGCTCCGTCATGAAGACACGACGCTCTGGATGGTTCAGCTCGTCACGGCCTTCCTCCTCTTCATCTTCGTGTTCCCGCACCTCATCTCCATGCTCTGCAACCCGCATGGCTTTGACGTGAACCTGATCGGCGTCCACACCCATCACATGGGCATGATCTACACGTTCGTGTTCCTCGTCATCACGGAACTCCACGGCATGATCGGTCTGTACCGCCTCGCCGTCAAGTGGGACATCTTCGCCAAGAACCCGGAAACGGACATCATCGACCAGCGCAACGGCGACCGCGCCGGTCTTCGTAAGACCTTCCTCTTCATCGCCCTTCTCATGATCGTCTGCGGCACGCTCACCGCCTGGAAGAACTACTCCATCGGCGCTGAACTGATCGAGAACGGCCAGGAAGCCACGCGTTACGTCCTCGCTGACGAAAACAACTGGTGGAAGTAATCAGTACTCGGGCTGACAGCGAAGTTCTCCTTCAGCCAACTGAATACTGACCAAAAAAGAACTCCCGCGGGACTTGCTCCGGCGGGAGTTTTTTCATACCCTCTCGGCATGACCACCATCAAATCCACCCGCACGCCTCTCTGGAGCCGCCTCGCACAGACGCTCGCAGGCGACATACTCTCGGGGCGCCTCCCCGTCGGCAGTCTCCTGCCCACGGAGGCCCAGCTCATGAACGACTACGGCATGAGCAGGCACACCGTGCGCTCCGCACTCGCGGAGCTCGTCCATCTGGGGCTCATCAGGCGCTCTCCGCGCCGCGGCACGATCGTGACGGGTGACGGACGCGGAGCCGAATTCACGGCCAGCCTCGTCCCGTCGCTCCCTGCCGACGCAGGCGGGCGCACGCTTCTGAGCATCCGCCGCATGATCTGCGACGAGGACACGGCCGCCCGCACGGGCTTTGCGCTTCTCACCCCGCTCATCACGCTCACCATGCTCACGAAGGGACCCGACGGTCGTGCCGTCGCCCGCACCGAGCTCTGGGTGCGCGACGCCGCAAGGGACCTCATCCCATACCTCACGCCGCAGAGCCCGCGCTCCGTCCTTGCGCTTCTCGAGGAGCATGCGGGCGTGCGCTGCCGCTCCATGCACCAGAGCGCCGAAGCCGCCGCACTCGACGAGGCGTGCTCGAAGCTCTTCGGCGTGCCCGAGGGCTCTCCCGCACTCGTCGTGACCCGCACCTATCTCGACCGCCGTCCGGTGCCGCTCATTCACGCCGTCGAAACGCGCCCCGCCGGCGTCAGGGCCTGCGAGACGGTCTTCCTTCGATCGACAGCCGCACGGACGGCCGAACATGAGGGCTCACCCGCATCGGAACCTATACCAACGGACTAATCGAAACCGACTTTCGACCGATTTTCTTCGTAGGGCGAAGTGCCTATCATGGCTGACACCGTGATCAAACACCCTCAAGCCATGCTTCAGCTTCGTCTTTCCAACTTCAGTGTCGCCTATCAGGGCATTCCCGCCGTCGTCAACCTCTCCCTCACGCTCACCGCGGCGACGGTCAATCTTATAACGGGCGTGATCGGCGCAGGAAAGACCACGCTTCTCAAGGCCCTCTCGGGCATGATCGGGCACACGGGCAGCATCGAGCTCACCGAGGGCGCCAGGCGCTTCGGTGCCGATGGCGCGGGCGCCCTGCTCCAGCCCCTTTCGCGCAGCCTCATCTCCCCCTACATGACGGTCACGCAGTTCCTGCAGATAGGCCTCATGCAGAACACCTGGCAGCTTCCGCCCGATGCAGGCGAACGCGTCACCGACGCACTGGCCCGCTGCAGGCTCGAGCCCCTCGCACACTCCCCGATCTCCGTCCTCACGCCCGAACAGTACCGCCTCGCCGAGGTCGCGCAGCTCTTCGTACAGCAGCCGCGCGTCATCCTTCTTGACGAGCCTTCCCGCTGTCTTTCAGCCGAATCGGCGACATCAGTATTAACCTGTATTTCCAAGTGGGTACGAGACACCCGCAACATCGCCGTGGTGGCCGCCGAGGGCGTCATCCCCGCCGCAAACGTCGACCGCATCCTCACGCTTGAGCGCGGCAAGCTCATGAACGCCTGATTTTCCTAGGGGCGCATGGAGAAACGTTAAGAACGCCCCCGAACCTACCTCCTTATCAAAGGATCCTTGATTCTTGCCCGAACTAAGGCATCCTCCTTATTCAGTCTCCTTAGAAGGAGGTAGATAATTGGTGATAGAAATCGTCCGCCCGGACCAGTGGCAAAACTTTGTCACAAGGCGGACGCTCATCATGGCCGCCAAACCCCTGCGGCCGTCACTTACTGAATAAGGCAAAGACATCATGGCTCAGACTCCCGCATTTAAATATGCGCCCATGTTCCAGACCGGCGAAGACAAGACCGAATACTATCTTCTGACGAAGGACCACGTCAGCGTCGGTGAATTCGAAGGCAAGAAGATCCTCAAGGTCGAAGCCGAAGGCCTCACCAAGCTGATCAACCGCGCCTTCCACGACGTGAACTTCATGCTCCGTCGCGAACACAACGAACAGGTTGCCAAGATCCTCTCCGACCCTGAAGCCACGGCCAACGACAAGTACGTCGCCCTGATGTTCCTCCGCAACGCCGAAACCGCCGCCAAGGGCATCCTCCCGTTCTGCCAGGACACGGGCACGGCCATCGTTCACGGCGAAAAGGGCCAGCAGGTCTGGACCGGCTACTGCGATGAAGAAGCCATTTCCAAGGGCGTCTACAAGACCTACACCGAGGAAGCCCTCCGCCAGTCCCAGAACGCTCCGCTCACGATGTACGAGGAAGTGAACACGAAGTGCAACCTTCCCGCCCAGATCGACATCGAAGCCACCGAAGGCGCCGAGTACAAGTTCCTCTGCGTGGTCAAGGGCGGCGGTTCCGCCAACAAGTCCTACCTCTATCAGGAAACGAAGGCCGTCCTCAACCCGGCCAAGCTCGTTCCCTACCTCATCGAAAAGATGAAGAGCCTCGGCACGGCCGCCTGCCCGCCGTACCACATCGCCTTCGTGATCGGCGGCACCTCCGCCGAACGCACGATGCTCACGGTGAAGCTCGCCTCCTGCCACTACTATGACGGTCTGCCCACCACCGGCGACGAAACCGGCCGCGCCTTCCGCGACGTCGAGCTCGAACAGCAGCTCCTCGAAGAAGCCTGGAAGATCGGCCTCGGCGCCCAGTTCGGCGGCAAGTACATGGCCCACGACATCCGCGTCATCCGCCTGCCGCGCCACGGCGCCTCCTGCCCGATCGGCATGGGCGTCTCCTGCTCCGCCGACCGCAACATCAAGTGCAAGATCAACGAAGAAGGCATCTGGGTTGAAAAGCTCGACGACAATCCCGCCCGCCTGATCCCCGAAGAACTCCGCAAGCCGGGTGAAGCCGGCGGCGTCACCATCGACCTGAACCGCCCGATGAAGGAAGTTCTCGCCGACCTGACGAAGTACCCCGTCTCCACGCGCCTGCTGCTCAACGGCACGATCATCGTGGCCCGCGACATCGCCCACGCCCGCATCAAGGAACGCCTTGACCGCGGCGAAGGCCTGCCCGACTACATCAAGAACCATCCAGTCCTCTACGCCGGTCCCGCCAAGACGCCGGAAGGCTACGCCTGCGGCTCCATGGGCCCGACAACCGCCAACCGCATGGACCCGTACGTTGATCCGTTCCAGGCTGCCGGGGGCTCCATGGTCATGATCGCCAAGGGCAACCGCACCCAGGTCGTCACCGACGCCTGCAAGAAGCACGGCGGCTTCTACCTCGGCACCATCGGCGGCGTCGCTGCCGTGCTCTCGAGCGACTGCATCAAGAGCATCGAATGCATCGAGTATCCGGAACTCGGCATGGAAGCCGTCTACCAGATCCGCGTCGAAAACTTCCCGGCCTTCATCCTGGTCGACGACAAGGGCAACGACTTCTTCCAGCAGCTCAAGCCTGTCACGATCGCCTGCAAGAAGGCCTGATCTCCGGCTCACTGACTAACTGAAGTCACAAGGGCGTCCTTTCATACGAAAGGACGCCCTTTCACTTTGGGAATACCCTTTTAGAGGTTAGGGTTAACCCAAATCCAAATCATCTGAAGGCAAAAACGGGCGGAGAAGTCACGCGCCGCAACCCTGCCTCGACGTTCGACACCCCTTCTTACAATTGCTCCCCCGTTTTCCACATTCCTTCTCCCGCTAGGGAAACCCATGAGAAAATCACCCTTGTGCGACAGGATAAGGGAACCGCCCTAGGGGTTTACACCATCAGTAACAAGATTTTTCTGTAAAGAAAAAGGGAGATCCCCCCGATTTATGTCCATAGGTCAAAAGAAGATCAGAATTATCCCCCCAGAGGTAGAAGAATCGACACAATTAGCAATGTCCTCACAACTTGACTGCGAGAATTAACATGCTCGGTTTTGACTTCTGGGCGCAACTGGTCATCGTTCTGGTTGCCCTCTTCTACGGCGCCCGCAAGGGCGGCATGGCCCTCGGCCTCATTGGCGGCATCGGCCTCATCATCCTCGTCTTCGGCTTCCATCTGAAGCCGGGCAAACCCCCGGTCGACGTCATCCTGACGATTCTGTCCGTGATCTGCGCCTCCGCCGCCCTCCAGGCTGCCGGCGGCCTCGACTGCCTCCTTCAGATCGCAGAAAAGATGCTCCGCAAGCACCCGCGCGCGGTCTGCTTCCTCGCTCCGTACCTCTGCTGGTTCCTCGCCCTTCTCTGCGGCACGGGCCACGTTGTGTACACGATGCTCCCGATTATCTACGACGTCGCCATCAAGAACGGCATCCGTCCGGAACGCCCGATGGCCGCTTCCACCATCGCCTCCCAGATGTCCATCATCTGCTCGCCGGCCGCTGTTGCCGCCGTGTCGATGATCGCCCTCTGTGACGGCTACCAGGTTGGTGGCAAGGCCTTCGGCTTCATCCAGCTCTTCAGCATCACGATCCCGGGCGCCCTCGTCGGCCTCTTCGCGATCTCCGTCTTCTCCATGTTCCGCGGCAAGGACCTCGACAAGGACGAAGAATTCCAGAAGCTCATCGCCGATCCCGAACAGCGCAAGTACGTCTACGGCGAAACGACGACCCTCATCGGCAAGACCTTCCGTCCGGAACAGTGGGCCTCCCTCTGGATCTTCCTCGCCACGGTTGCTGCCGTCGCCGTCTTCGGCATGTTCCCTGAACTTCGCCCGATCATCGGCAAGAAGGCCCTCTCCATGACGCTGATCATCCAGATGTTCATGCTTGCCTGCGGTGCCTTCATCGTGATCTTCTGCAAGACCCGCGCTTCCAGCATCGGCAAGACCCCGGTCTTCTCCGCCGGCTGCGTCGCCATCACCGCCGTGTTCGGCGTGGCCTGGATGGCTGACACGATGTTTGCCGCTCACCTTGCCGACCTCAAGGCCGTCATGACCGAAATCGTTCGCCAGTATCCCTGGGCCTACGCTCTCGTCCTGATCCTTACGTCCAAGCTCGTGAACTCTCAGGCTGCCGCCGTCGCAACCATCGTTCCGGTCGCCCTCTCCATCGGCGTTCCCCCGGGCCTCGTGGTTTCCTGCGCCGCCGCCTGCTACGGCTACTACATCCTGCCGACCTACCCGTCCGACCTGGCCGCTCTCCAGTTCGACCGCTCCGGCACGACGCACATCGGCCGCTTCGTGATCAACCACTCCTTCATTCTTCCGGGTCTGATCGGCGTGTTGACCGCCACGGCAACGGGCTATGTCCTTGGCCTCATCTACGGTTTCATCTAATCTAAGAACTACACTGAGGACAACAGATGCAACCTGAGCCGGCAGACCACCGGCTCCGGCCAACAAGCACAGTGAAGGGACAATGCGAAAGCATTGTCCCTTTGCATTTTCAGGTCTTCCCCGCCGCCTCCTCGCCCCGCAGGACCGCCCTTTCCTTCTTTTCCCTCTTTCATTTCCGCCCTATCATCAGACGACCGTCACGCCCCAGGCCCCGCCCGCCAAACGCACGCACGCAAACTCGCGCCGCTTCTTCAGGCCCCTACATCCATCCCTGCGCATGGACGACAAAAAGGCACGCCTCCCAGCGGGAAAGCGCACCTTTTCTTCAGTTCAGTTTTGGGATTACTGCAGATTCGCTCAGAACCTGCCTGCGGTCTTCACCTTGAAGCCGTGTTCCGACGCCCAGACGGCGAGCTCCACGCGGGAGCGGAACTTGAGCTTCTTGAGCGTGTGCTTGACGTGAACCTTCACCGTTCCCTCGGAAATGCCCAGGCACTTGGAGATCTCGAGGTTCGAGATCCCCGCGGCCACGTAGCCGAGCACGTCCTGCTCGCGGCTGGTCAGCTCGCTCACGCGGCGGACCTCCTCGACGGCGTAGGAGTCGCCGCGAAGCTTTTCGGCAAGCGCCGAAGTGACCTTCTCGCTCACGGCCATGCCGCCCTGCGCGGTCTTCCTGAGCTGTTCGACGAAGTCGCTCGGCGTAATCGTGCGAAGCAGGTAGCCGTTCGCCTCAAGGCGGATGGCCCGCATGAGCTGGCCGGAACTGTCAGCCGAGCTCATCACCATCACGACGCGCGTGGCGGGCTGGCGGTACTTGATCTCCTTGAGAAGATCAAGAGCAGAGTACTCCTCGGCCTCGAGGCTCATCACGACGATGTCGGGGCCGAGCGAGGAAAGGCCGAGGGCCGTGTCGCCCTCGCCCGTCTGGCCGAGCACCTGAAACTCCCCGGTTGCGTTCAGGAGATCCGCCATCGCCTTGCGAAAGAGCGGATACTCGTCCACGAGCACGACCGAGATCAGCTTGCTCCTGTCCATAGCAACCACCTTTAGTCGAACTGACGAACCGTCTGCCAAAGGAGGTCGGTACCTGTCATGAAATCCTTCATGATCATTTCCTCATGAGGATTGTGCGAGCCGTTCTGGTTGGCGATGAAGATCATGCCGACGGGAATGCCGGCGGCGCCGATCACGGCGGCGTCATGGCCCGCGCCCGAGGGCAGGCGCATGCACGGAATGCCGTTGTCTTCGGCGGCCTTGTAGATGCGGTCGGAGAGGGCCTGATCGACGAGACCGGGGGCCGTGTAGAGCGGCTTGTCGAAGTCGAAGCGCACGCCGCGTTCCTTTTCAAGGGCGGCAGCCTCTTCGAGCAGCAGCTGGTGGAAGCGCTCGCACGTGTCGGCGCTCAGGCTGCGCATGTCAAGCGTGAAGCTCACTTCTCCGGGAATGACGGAGATGGCGGCGGTCGCACCCGTGCGGATGACGCCGACCGTGAAGACGAGGTCTTCGCCGCGGTCGAGCCATTCCTGCCAGTGATTATCCATGCGGCTCAGAAGCGCCGCCGTGGCCATCACGGCGTCATGACGGAACTCCTTGTTCACGGCGCCCGAGTGGGCCGTTTCGCCGTGGCACACCACGTTCTTGTGGCGGACGTTGCCGCGGATGCCCGTGACGACGCCGACGCGGACCTTGTCGTTGCTCGTGAGCGTCGGACCCTGCTCGATATGCAGTTCGACGAAGCAGGCGATCTTCTTCAGATCGACGATCGGCATGCCGGCGGTGAGCTTGCTGGGATCAAGGCCGCAGGCCGAGATGCACTGGCCGAGCGTGATGTCCTCCGTGCGGTGGCGCAGCATCAGGTCGGACTGCGTCAGGCGGCCCATCATGCCGAGCGAGCCCACGTAGGCCTTGCCGAAGTAGGAGCTTTCCTCGCAGCGCATCATGAGGACCGTGTAGTCGCGCTCGAGCTGGACCTGATGGCGGTGCATCCACCAAGCGACCGTGAGCGCGGCGGTCACGCCGGCCAGGCCGTCGTAGTTGCCGCCCTGCGGAACGCTGTCAACATGGCTGCCGGCAACGAAGGCGGGAAGCGTGCGGTCGCGGCCGGGCATCGTCATCCAGACGTTGCCTGCGTCGTCGGCGCGGACTTCAAGGCCGATGTCGCGGCCAAGGCCCTGCAGGTAGTGCAGGACGTCCGTCTCAAGCTCGCTGTAGCCCTGACGGGAAACGCCAAGCGTGTCCGCCGACATGCGGCGGACGGTGTCGAAAATCGCCTTTGCATACTTCAGACCTTCGGTCTGCAGTCCAGTAACTGACATTTGCTGTCTCCTTCATTATCGGATCGTCGTTTTCAGGGCTTCAGGTTGTCTTTTACGTGCACTCTTTCCGGCGCATGCAGTCGGCCCATATTGGAAATACTACCAAGGGATTACAGCCTACCCCCTAAGAGAGAGAAGGAAAGCACCATTTCTTTGACACGAGATAAAGGAGCGGGGAGGCTTCACGTTTCTCATGTTGCTTTTAGGCTTGAGGCGTGCGCGAGTAGGCAAAAATACGAACGATCCCTAGGCAGTCCGCCTTACGGTTTATCCTGATGCGGATTTCCACCAAGAGGCACATAATTCTCTTATCGACCTTTGCCCTCGACTCGCTTTCGCCTTCAATACCCCGAAAGTGATAGAGGACGCACTTTATGGAAATTGAGGAGAAGTCCAATGACCTGCACCTGCGCCTACCATGACCAGCTGATCGAAATCCGCCGCCATCTTCACACGATGCCAGAGGAAGGCTGGAGCGAATTCACCACGACCGCCTTCATCGTCGGCAAGCTGCGTGAATACGGCTACGAAGTGCTGCTCGGCAAGAAAGTCATCAATCCCGACAACTGCCTCGGCCGCAACCTCAAGGTTGTTGAAGCCGGCCTCAAGCTCGCCCGCGAGAACGGCGTGAGCGAAGAGCTCCTCGCCGAAATGGACGGCCTCACGGGCTGCGTCGGCGTGATGGACACGGGGCGTCCCGGCCCCACGCTCGCCATCCGCTTCGACATCGACTGCGTCCCCGTCACGGAATCCACCGAAGACTGCCACATCCCCGCTCGCGAAGGCTTCATCTCCAAGCGTCCGGGCCTGATGCACGCCTGCGGCCACGACGCCCACACCTCCACCGGCCTGGCCGTCGCCCACTGGTTCGCCGACAACGTCGACCAGATGAACGGCAAGATCAAGATCCTCTTCCAGCCGGGCGAGGAGACGCTCCACGGCGCGCTCGAGGTCCTGAAGTCGGGCGCCGTCGACGACGTCGACATCGCCCTGGGCTGCCACGTGCGTCCGATCCAGGACATCCCGACGGGCACCTGCGCCGCCGCCGTTCGCCACACCTCGAGCACCTTCGCCGACATCGTGATCCACGGCCGCACGGCCCACGCCTCGCGCCCGCACCTCGGCGTCAACTGCGCCGAAGTGGCCGCCGCCGTCACGCAGGCCGTCGCCGCCATCAAGGGTGACCCCGCCAAGGTGTGGTCCTGCAAGGTGACGAGCATCCAGGCCTGCGCCGCTGCCGTCAACATCATCCCCGACACCGCAACCCTCAAGCTCGACATCCGCGCCCAGACGAACGAACTGATGGACGAACTCCTCGAGAAGGTCCGCATGGCCGCCGCGGGCACCGCCGCTGCCTACGGCGCAACCGCCGAAGTCATCCTCCCCGGCGTCGTCATCCCGGCCGCCGTCTACGACGAGGACCTCGTCGCCGAACTCGCCGGCACGATCCGCGAGGTCCTCGGCGACGAATGCCTCGCCCGCGACTGCGGCGGTGGCGGCGAGGACTTCCACTTCTTCAAGAAGGAACGCCCGCACATCCGCGCCGCCTACTTCGGCGTGGGCGCAGGCTGCACGCCCGGCCTCCACGCCCGCAACATGACCTTTGACGAAACCCAGCTCGACATGGGCGTCAGGGTCCTCACCGCCGCCGCCCTCAAGCACGTCGGCTGACGCATCACAAAGCCGCATCGCTCCCCCGCGGGGCCGTCCACCACGGCCCCGCCTTCATTTCTTAAGCAGCGCCAAAACGCCCGCCGCACGAGCCATCTTCAAAGCACGGGATTGAGACCTCGATCGGGTGCAGGCACCCGGGCGCAATCACATGAAATCCAAGTACTTCCGCCCATAAAGCTTTGACTTTCGTCAAACTCCATGTTCGAATTTGAGAACATCTGTTTCAGGTCTGCTAGGGTATTTCCTGTTACGCCCCTGCAGACGAATGCGGCGGGCATTGAAGAACACCACTGGAGCAGGAAAATGCCGGAATGCAGAATTGAGGCGCTGGCCCTCGCAAGGCAGCCATTGAACGAGATTGAAGCCATGCTTGCGCTCACGTCCGTCACCTCTGCCTCCTCCTCCACATCCTCCTCTACATCCACGCGCGGCTCCCTCTAAGCCCGCGCGTGCGATATCAGGCGCCGTTGCGGCCTCCCCGGCCGTGAACGTCCGCCGCTCCTTCCCCAACACCCCCTTTGACAATCCGACCGGCCGATTTTGCATTTCGGCGCACTGAAGGCTCAAGGCCCCACTGCACCCGAAATCCGTCAAAAGAGCCGGGAAACCCCGCCGGAAGACCGTCCGCACCCATGGACGGGGCCTTTCGCCCCACAGGAAAAACTAGGAGACTCAACATGGATCTCATCAAGAACTGGAAGCTTCATCTGCTGGCCCTCATCGTCGTGATCGTGGCCGAATCGATCGGCATGCACCGCTTCGGCCTCGTCGTGCTGCTGCCGCTGCTCTACGCGCTGGTGCTGGGCGGCATCCTCTCCTTCCCGAAGTTCGGGATCCTGAAGTTCTCCGAAATGGACCGCGCCGCGAAGTTCATGCCGATCGCCATGCTGGTCCTCCTGACGAAGATCGGCCTGGGCATCGGACCGAACCTCGAGATGCTCCTCAATTCCGGCTGGGCCCTGATCATGCAGGAGTTCGGCCACTTCTTCGGCACGCTGATCTTCGGCCTGCCCGTCGCGTTGCTCCTCGGCATGAAGCGCGAGGCCATCGGCGCGTGCTACTCGATCGACCGCGAGCCCAACGTCGCCATCATCGGCGAGAAGTACGGCCTTGAGGTGGATCCCGCTGCGGTCGTCTACGAGCTCTCGATGGGTGAGCGCCAGCGCGTGGAGATCATCCGCGCCCTGATGACGAATCCCAAGCTCCTCATTCTTGATGAGCCCACCTCGGTGCTCGTGCCCCAGGCCGTCAGGAAGCTCTTCGTGACGCTCCACCGTCTGGCTGAGGAAGGCGTCTCCATTCTCTTCATCTCCCACAAGCTTGACGAAATCCGCGAGCTCGCCGACCGCTGCGTCGTGCTGCGTGCGGGCAGGATCGTCTCGTCCGTCAATCCGAAGGCCGAGACCGAGGCGTCGCTTGCCCGTCTGATGATCGGCGCCGAGCCGCCCGCGATCCGCGAGGCCTCGGGCACGCCGGGCGAAGTGGTCTTCGAGATGAAGGATGTCAGCTATCCAGGCTCGCTGCGCGTGTGCGGCATCGAGAACGTCTCCGTGGCCGTGCGCAAGGGCGAGATCGTCGGCGTCGCCGGCATCTCGGGCAACGGTCAGGCTCGCTTTATGGCGGCAGCTTCAGGGGAGTATCTGTGCGAGGCTGA
>ENA-OPCK01000683-OPCK01000683.1-human-gut-metagenome-genome-assembly--contig:-NODE-683-length-16126-cov-2.492938_pt1 | contig 16126 bp, 12 predicted proteins | sample MGYA00241249_ERZ501478 | MGnify/ENA primary metagenome ERZ501478 (study PRJEB25962, sample SAMEA2042629) | human gut metagenome | biome: human gut; feature: human-associated habitat; material: faeces...
TCAAATGGAATGGGTGCAGCGTTGCAATAACATTCACAACCGGGCAGAAGAAATTATTTTGCGTGAGATAATTTATTCATAACGGTGTGATAGAATGATTATGACAAAACGGGATTTTGGAAGCAGGAGAAATCAAGATTGGAGGATAAATAGATGAACAAGATTTTCAAATGTCTTATTCGATTTTTGATAGAAGTGATAGTTATGACAGTTTTAATTGTTGGAATCAACATATTTACGAATGGTATGTATCTTTGGGGATTGCCCCGCATAAATGATATTCAGTCTGTAAATATCACGTATCCGAGTGTCACGGATGATGTTAAAGAAATTTCGAGCCGTGAGGATATTGAGTTAGCCTTAAAGCTAACGGGATTTCTGAAATATGATTTATTTGGGGAAGTGAATAGCGAAGAAGAACCTGCTATTACAATTACTTATTTTCTTAAAGATGGAACAAGCAAAACCATCTCCGCTAATAACACTACTGTCTGGTGGAACAATAAAATTCATGTAATCAAGGACAAGGAAATGTTTATCAACCTAACAGAGGGAATTTTCTTTCTGGAAGATTTACAAACAAAGTAAATCAATTCAAGTTTGTAGACCTAAAACAGAATACCGTTCCTTACATAGCAGTCATGCGCTTCGGTGCCTGGCTGCTAATTTTTTTGCGAAAGGAGCAGTATCGAATGAAGCTTGTATTAGCGGAAAAGCCCTCGGTTGCCATGAGTCTCTCGAAAGTGATCGGGGCAGATCAGCGCGGGGACGGTTATATGGAGGGCAATGGCTACCTTGTCAGCTGGTGTGTGGGGCATCTGGTGGAACTTTCCCAGCCGGAAGCCTATGATGAAAAGTATGCCAAGTGGAGGTATGATGATCTTCCGATTTTGCCGGAACATTGGCAGTATCAGGTATCTGCCAGTACGAAAAAGCAGTTTGGAATCCTGAAAAAGCTCATGCAGCGGAAGGATGTAGAGAGCCTGATCTGTGCAACCGATGCAGGGCGTGAGGGAGAACTGATTTTCCGACTGGTTTACCATCAGTGCGGCTGCAAAAAGCCGGTGGAACGTCTGTGGATTTCTTCGATGGAGGACAGTGCGATCCGGGAAGGCTTTCAGAAGCTCAGACCGGGAACAGAATATGATGCCTTATATGAGGCGGCTTTATGCCGGGAGCGAGCCGACTGGATTGTCGGAATCAACGCCACCCGGCTTTTTTCATGTCTGTATGGGCAGACCCTGAATGTGGGGCGCGTGATGACACCAACGCTTGCGATGGTGGTTATGCGAGATGCAGCAATCCGGGCGTTCAAGCCGGAGCCGTTCTACTCGGCAGAATTGAAATTTCGGGATTTTCAAGCGGGCGGTAATCGGATGAAAGAAAAAGCAGAAGCAGAAAAACTGGTGGCAGAGTGCTGTCAGACGGGTAGTGCCATCATTACCAAGGTGGAACAGAAAGAAAAATCAGAGAAGCCCCCGGCCTTGTTTGATCTGACATCGCTTCAGAGAGAAGCAAATCGGCAGCTGGGATTCACTGCCCAGCAGACCCTGGATTACACACAGGCTCTGTACGAGAAGAAACTCGTGACATATCCCCGTACCGACAGCCGGTATCTGACGGATGATATGGCACCGCTGGTGCCGGAACTTGTTTCTGTGATCCAGCAGAGCTTTCAGATTCAGCCGGATGCACCGGCACCGGTGAATGCAGCGCAGGTCATCAATTCTAAGAAAGTCACCGATCACCATGCCATTATCCCTACAAAAACAGCGGCGGGTTATGACATTTCCTCGCTTCCCAGTGGAGAACAAGCGATTCTTACTCTGCTGGCGGTGCGGCTGATTTGTGCGGTCGGAACACCCTGCCACTATGCAGAAACCATAGTAGAAGCGGAGTGTGCCGGTCAGAAGTTCCGCACGAAAGGCAAAACAGTCACGGATATGGGCTGGAGGCAATATGCAGGAAAGTCGGTTGAAGATGCTGAGAAGAATGCGGAGGCAGGTGATCTTCCGGAGCTTTCGGAAGGCATGACATTGGAACTTGCCGGTGTCGATCTGAAAGAAGGCAAGACCAGCCCACCCAAGAGGTTTACCGAAGATCTTCTGCTTTCAGCGATGGAGAGTGCCAGCTCGGATGAATTTCCGGCTGGTGTAGAGCGAAAAGGCATCGGCACACCAGCCACACGCGCTGCCATCATCGAAAAACTGGTGCAGAAAGGCTTTATCGAGCGCAGGGGCGATAAGAAAACGAAATACCTTTGTTCTACGGACAAGGGAAATGCGCTGGTGACGGTGGTGCCGGAACAGATTCAGTCCCCCTCCATGACGGCAGACTGGGAGGAAAAATTGCTGAAAATAGAACACGGCGAGTATGACAGCGATGCCTTTATGGGCGAAATCAGCAGCATGGTCAGCGGACTTGTAAAAACCTACGAGGCTGTGAAAGGAGCCGATGTTCTGATGCAGTCGGAGCGCAAAGTTATTGGTTCCTGCCCGGCCTGCGGCAGTGATGTCTGCGAAACGGGAAAGGGATGGTTTTGCATGGATAAGAGCTGCAAATTTGCGCTCTGGAAGGAAAACAGGTTCTTTCAGACACTGGGAAAGCAGATGACGGAGGAACTGGCAAAGCAACTGGTAAATCAGGGGAAAGCACGGCTTACCCATTGTTATTCCAAGAAATCTGGACGTTACTATGACACAACCGTTTATGTAGAGACCGGCGAGGACGGTGCAGCAGCATTTAAGCTGGAGTTTGGAGGTAAAAAATGAGCATGAAAATGATGAATGCAGCTTATCTGGTGGATAATGCTGCACTGCTTTCCTTGCAGGAAAAGCAGGACGGCGTGGAATTCCATTGCTTTGATATGGACAGCAAGGTGCAGATTGCCGAGGGACACATTGGCTGGGATGTGTTGGATAAACAGCCGTTTTCTACGCTGGAAGAAAGCGCGAGGATGGCGGCACTCCAGCAGATTCTCCGGCTTGACGGTCTTGCCGTTGCGCCGGTAGCCCCGGAGATGCTGGAGCAGGTACGCGGCGGCAGAAAGATTCTTTGGCAGATGAAAAAGGCTGATCCTGAGCTGGAGAATGCTAAAAATATCCGGTTTATCACCAGCAGCTACGAAGATCGGTTCAAAATTCCGGATGGCAGTGCGGTGGAGATCGAGTATCCGAGTCGGAAGTTTTCGGCCCGCTGCGAATATATGGACGAATATCATCTGCGCCTTGGGTATGATGTTCTGCACATCTGCCAGCTGGCAGAAATGCTGGAACGCGGCGGCGGTACATGCCGCCCGGAGCCGCTGATTACGGAAGAACGCTGTGCATGGGATTTGGGAAGCAAGGGCTTTCTTGCCATTCAGACCTGTGAGGACGGTTACGACTATACCTTATATCATAAGGACTTCACGGAAATTGACGGCGGACAGATCGACGACCCGGAAATCAGCATGAATGCAGCCAGAGACCAGATTCTTTCGGATTATGGGTTCGGTGGCCGCACCATGACGCGGATTGACTATGATGAACTTTGTGATCGTGCAGAGGAAGCGGAAATCAGCAGACGGGAATCTGTGCTGGGTAAACTCTCGGATTTGTCTTCCAGAACGGATACGCCGGTGAAAGCTGCCAAGGCGAAGGAGGCGGAGCGATGAAATACAAGCTTACGAAGGCAGAGCAGGAAACCGTCATCAATTTTGATAATGAACTGGATACCGCCAGCATTTATACCCATGACAGCCGCCTGATTAAGAAGCTCAGGGAACTGCGAAAACAGTATCCGGAGCAGTTTATTTTGGAGCACCGGGAGCATGGGTCGGTCACGTATACGATTCCAAAACGCTGCGTCGGTATCCGACCGCCTTACAGTGAAAAGCGTCGGGAACAGCAGCGACAGGAAGCAAAGGAAAACGGCCTGCCGTTTATGGAGAAGGGAGAAATGGATGATGGCAAGAATTGAAAAATGGGATGAAGTGCATGGAAATCAGGCATCAGACGAAAGAATGATGGCATTTCTCGACAGTGCTACCGACCAGTATGCGATTTTGCAGCTTCGCCGCAGTGAGGATACGGTATATGAACGCTTTTCGTCTATGCGCGAACTGGAACGAATGGGGCTGGAGCCGAATATTGACCATTATGAAGTGGTTTATACGGCTCCGCTGCTTCCCTACAAGGATCAGAATACGATGTTGGAGGAACTGTATGCGAAATTCAATGTTTCCCGCCCTGATGATTTTACTGGGCATAGTCTTTCTGTGTCTGACATCGTGGCTTTACGGCAGAATGGTGTTGTAAGCTGTCATTATGTAGATTCCATCGGCTTCCAGGAACTGCCCGGATTTTTGAAACCGGAGAATTACCTGAAAGCCGCAGAAATGGCAATGGAAGACGATTACGGCATGATTGACGGCGTAATCAATAACGGAAAGAAGGAAGAACCTGCGGAGAGAGCATCGGTTCTGGATCAGCTGAAGGAAAAGCAGGAGGCGGTGCCGCCTGCACCGCCTCGCAGGTGCTGCGAAGAAAAGGAGTTATAAATGCGTTTTACGGATGACGAATGGATGCTCATGATGCTTTACAGCCCTGGCACACGGACGGGGCTGATTGCAGAGCTTCAGACGATGCAGAAAAGTCTGACGGGCAGAGATAGAAACCTGCGTAGGTGGACGGCCTCGCTGCTTGTGAAACTGGCTGAGATGACAGATGCAGAATATGAGGCACTGGATTTGTATCCGGACGAATAAGGGAGAGGAGGAAAAAGACAGATGATGACGAAAACGGCTTATTATATGCAGATGGCGCAGGAAGCTGCGGCACAGATCACTGGAAGCAAAGAGCAGTGGACAGCGTTTCTGACCACATCCGCACGGCTTTATAAGTATCCATTTGCGGAGCAACTGATGATCTATAAGCAGAGACCAGAAGCAACGGCCTGTGCAGAGTACGATCTCTGGAATGACCGGATGAATCGCTATGTGAAGCGCGGCTCCAAGGGCATTGCTCTTTTGGACATGCGCGGCGAGCAGCCGAAACTGCGGTATGTATTTGATGTGGCAGATACCGGAGAACGGAAGAATTCCCGTCCGGTACAGCTCTGGAAAATGAATGCGGAGCATGAGCAGCCGATCATTCGGGCACTGGATGCAGCATTTGATGTTCCTGCCGGTGCCGGGTCTCTGGAAAATCACATTATGGAAGCAGCAGAACGCCTTGCAAGGGATTACTGGGAGGAAAACCGCAGGCAGATCAGTGACATCGTTGCAGATTCTTATCTGGAAGGGTATGATGAACTCAACATCGGAGCTTCCTTTAAGAGAGCTGCCGCTGTCAGCATCGCATATTCCGTCTTTACCCGGACGGTGGGCAATGCAGATGACTATTTTGAACACGAGGATTATCTGGACATCTTTGATTTTAATACGCAGGCTGCTGCCAATGTGCTGGGAACTGCGGTCAGTGAAATGTCCAGCCAGATATTCCGGGAAATTGAACGCACGATCCGAACCTATGAAAGAGATAAGCAGGCAGAAAGGAGCCAAAACTATGATGGAGCTGAATTACACGAAGAACGGCGATTACCTGATTCCGGACATCCAGTTGTCGGTGCAGGAACAGAAGCCTCTGGGCAAGTACGGGAGGATGCGCAGAGCATTCCTGCAGGAGAACAACACGCTGCTGTACAATCACCTGATCCTGACCGAGAAGCTGTACCCGCACCTGTGGGAGATTCAGGAGACCGCGACCGCACGGATGGAGCAGATGATGGCGGAGCTTCTGAAAGCGAATCCGGCACCGGACAAGAAATTGAACCAGATGGCCTGGGTGCAGCACATGAACATGCTGAAAGCGCAGGCAGAGGAAGTCATTCTGACGGAACTTATCAACAGCTAAACTTTATGAGCCTGTTTCAGTCCGAGGCAGAGCAGATTCAGAAAATTGATGCGGCGGCAGAAAATGCAGCCAGAGAAGCGGAGAGCGAAAAGCCCTCCGCTTTTGTCATTTCTGAGGATGAAATCGACCGGATGTTGCGAGCAGGTTCTAATTTTGAGGGCGGAAAAATCCGTATTTATGCGCTGTATCAGCAGCAAGGGGACGCGAAAGAACGAGCTGCATTTCTGAAAGCGGAATACGGTCTTGGCGGTCACAGCTATACCTTTATGGATGGCAGTCGTGGTTTTGCAGATTATGACGGAAAAGGTATTCTGCTTCGCAATTATGGCCATGATCGGGAAGTGCGACTCACATGGTCGGCGGTGGATAAGCGGTTAGACCGGCTTGTGGTAAATGGTCAATATCTTACCGCACTGGAAATGGAAGAGTATCGGAAGCTGGAGCAGGAATATGGTGCACCGCTTCCTATGCCGACTGCCGCCCATGTATTTCCGCCAACACCACCGGAACACTACGATACCGGAAATGAGCATGTGGATAATATGCTGAATACGGCTGCGGATATCTATGCCCGTAGCGAGTTGGCAGCACCTCAGCGGTTTACCGTGATGGAAACTGACGATGGCTATGCGGTTTGGGATGATATTCAGGACGGCATTCATGTAGAGCCGGATGGTGTCAGCGAGGAGTTTACCAGCGAATGGGAGGCAGAGACCTACCGCCAGCAGCTGATTGAAAAAGTTCAGGAACGGGAAGCAAAAGACTGGCTCTATGTTGAACAGAGCAAGCAGAATTTGCAGCAGGACATTCCATTCCCAGATGTGGAATCCGAAGAAATACAGGAATCGGCTCACGCAGAGACAGATCCTCTGATACTGGAAATGCAGGAACACGCCAGAGAACTTGCCAAAGAGTCTGGCTATGCGCCGGATGAACGGTTTGTAGTCACGATGACCGGCGAGACCTTCCCGGATTCTAAGGATGCGTTTGCCATCTGGGATTATGTCAAAGAAGAGTATTACGGATATTCAGACGGAAAAGTACAGACATTTGCCGATTATGTGAGTGCATCAGAGGCGTTGCAGGAGATTCGCGGCAGGAATATGGAGGCTGAAAAAGAGCCTGCAACTGTGCAGCCAGAACCGGCAGCTCCGGTGCAGCCAGATTATCGTGTCGGTGATACGCTGTATCTGGACGGAAAGGCATTTACGATTGAAAAAGTCGGGCTTTTTGATGTGGAGCTTCGGGACCCGGATTCCGTGTATCCGATCTTCCGCTCGGAAAGCAAGGAGAATCTGGCAAGACTTTTGGAGCATGAGGAAAATGTTCACCTGCATAATCTGGTGGTTGATCTGAATCCCGGCAGAGAAAAGCAAAGTGAGGAACAAAAATCGGTAATTCCAGAGACAGAGCCGGAGAACACTCATGCAGAAAACTATCGTATCAACAGCTTTCATCTTGGCGAAGGCAGTCCCAAACAGAAATTCCGTGCCAACATGGATGCTATCTACACGCTGAAAACCTTAGAAAACCAGCACAGAGATGCGACACCGGAAGAACAGGAAACACTGGCCAATTATGTCGGCTGGGGCGGGCTGGCAGATGCCTTTGACGCAGAGAAAACTGCCTGGGCTGGCGAATATAAGGAGCTGAAAGCAGCTCTTACGGAAGAAGAATATGCCGCAGCCAGGGCTTCGACTCTGAATGCGCACTACACCAGTCCTACCGTGATCCGTGCAATCTATGAAGCGTTGGACGGTATGGGATTTGAGAAAGGCAATATTCTGGAACCGTCGATGGGTGTCGGCAACTTCTTCGGTATGCTGCCGGATTCCATGCTGGAAAGCAGACTGTATGGTGTGGAACTGGATTCCATCACAGGGCGAATTGCGCAGAAGCTGTATCCGCAGGCAGAAATCAAGGTGGCAGGTTTTGAAACCACCGACCGCCGCGATTTCTATGATCTGGCCGTGGGCAATGTGCCCTTTGGCAACTACCGTGTCAGCGATAAGCCATATGATAAACTCGGATTTTCTATCCACAACTATTTCTTTGCCAAGGCACTGGATCAGGTTCGGCCCGGTGGTATCGTGGCCTTTGTTACCAGCCGCTATACGATGGATTCCAAAAATCCGGACGCACGAAAGTATCTGGCGCAGCGGGCAGAATTGCTGGGAGCTATCCGACTTCCCAACAACGCATTCCGTGCCAATGCCGGTACGGATGTGGTGTCGGATATCATTTTCCTGCAAAAGAGAGACCATCCCATTGATATCGAACCGGATTGGGTGCATCTGGGGCTGACATCGGAGGGTATTACCCTCAACGGCTACTTTGTTGACCACCCGGAAATGGTGCTGGGTGAGATTACAACGGAAAGTACCCAGTACGGCAAGGAAGAATGTACGGTCATTCCGATTCCAGGTGCGGATCTGGGAGACCAGCTGCATGAGGCTGTGCAGCATATCGGCGGTCACTATGAAGCGCAGGAGCTGGCACCGGAGGAAGAGCTGTCCTTGCAGGGCGAAACCATTCCGGCAGACCCCAATGTAAAGAACTTCTCCTATGCAGTGGTGGATGGGGATGTCTACTTCCGTGAGAACAGCATCATGCGGAAGGCTGACCTTTCTGCGACAGCCACCGGCAGGATCAAAGGCATGGTGGAGCTTCGCACCATTGTGCAGGAACTGATCGACTATCAGTTGAACGATTACCCGGAGGAAGCGATTGCCCAGAAACAGCGGGAACTGAATGTAGCCTATGACCGATTCGCCGATCAGTATGGGCTTATCAACTCCCGTGCAAATGCGCAGGCTTTTTCAGAAGATTCGTCTTATTATCTGCTCTGCTCTCTGGAAAATGTAGATGAAAACGGCAGGCTGGAATCCAAGGCGGATATGTTCACCAAACGGACGATTCGACCGGAACGGGCTGTTACCAGCGTAGATACTCCGGCAGAGGCTCTGGCAATCTCCATCGGAGAGCGCGGCAGAGTGGATTTGCCCTATATGTCGGAGCTTTTAGGCACACCGGGGGAATATGAAAAAATCCAGCAGGAACTGCATGGTGTCATTTTCAAAGACCCGATGACGCAGGGCAGCGAGGAAACCGGCTGGGTGACGGCTGATGAATATCTGTCCGGCAATGTCCGGGAAAAGCTCCGGGTGGCAGAACTGGCTGTGGCCTCTGACCCTGCCTTTGCGGTGAACGCAGAGTATTTGAGAAAGGCGCAGCCGAAAGACCTGGATGCGTCGGAGATTGATGTGCGCCTTGGTGCCACATGGGTCAATCGGGATTATATCCAGCAGTTCATGGAAGAAACCTTTGAACCGCCGTTTTATCTGCGCCGGAACATCGAGGTGAAATTCTCTCCCATGACGGCAGAGTGGCAGATCACCGGTAAGAGTACACCGAGCCGGAATGATGTTCATGCCTATATGACCTACGGCACCAGTCGAGCCAACGCCTACCGGATTCTGGAGGATACGCTGAATCTGCGGGATATCCGTATCTACGATACCGTGGAGGATGCAGACGGCAAGCAGAAGCGGGTTCTGAATAAAAAGGAGACCACCCTCGCTCAGCAGAAACAGCAGGCCATTAAGGATGCGTTCCAGAACTGGGTGTGGAAAGACCCTTATCGCCGTGCGGAACTTGTGGAAAAGTATAACGAGCTATTCAACAGCACTCGTCCCCGTGAGTACGATGGTTCCCATATCCGCTTTGGCGGCATGAACCCGGAGATCCGGCTGCGGGAACATCAGCAGAATGCCATTGCTCATGTGCTGTACGGCGGCAATACGCTGCTGGCCCACGAAGTTGGTGCCGGTAAGACCTTCGAGATGGCCGCTTCTGCTATGGAGGCAAAGCGGCTGGGACTGTGCCAGAAATCTATGTTCGTCGTTCCGAATCATTTGACCCTTCAGTGGGCAAACGAGTTCCTGCGCCTGTATCCGAGTGCAAAATTGCTGGTGGCAAGCAAAAAGGACTTTGAAACCGCCCGCAGAAAGAAGTTCTGTGCACGAATTGCCACCGGTGATTACGATGCAGTTATCATCGGGCATTCCCAGTTTGAGAAAATCCCGGTGTCCGCAGAACGGCAGGAGCGAATTTTGACTGCCCAGATTGATGAAATCGAAAACGCCATTGCTGAGATGAAGTCCCAGAATGGTGAACGGTTCTCCATCAAACAGATGGAAAAGACCCGGAAAGGATTGGAGGCGAGATTGGAGAAACTCCGGGCAACCGACCGAAAAGACGATGTGATTACCTTTGAGCAGCTGGGCGTAGATCGGCTGTTTGTAGACGAGGCGCACGCGTTCAAGAACCTGTTCCTCTACACAAAAATGCGCAATGTCGCAGGTTTGTCCACATCGGAAGCGCAGAAATCTTCGGATATGTTTATGAAGTGCCAGTATATGGACGAGTTGACAGGCGGGCGCGGCATCATTTTCGCGACCGGCACCCCGGTCAGCAACAGCATGACGGAGCTTTATACCATGATGCGGTATCTCCAGTACGGCACATTGCAGCAGAAAGGGCTGACCCATTTCGACAGCTGGGCTTCTACCTTTGGTGAGACCACCACGGCCATTGAACTGGCACCGGAAGGAACCGGATACCGGGCAAGAACAAGATTTGCAAAGTTCTTCAACCTGCCGGAGCTGATGAACATGTTCAAGGAAGTGGCGGATATCAAGACTTCCGATCAGCTGCATCTGCCGGTGCCGGAAGCAAAGTTTGAAACCGTGGTAGTGCAGCCATCGGAGCATCAGCAGGCGATGGTGGCAGAGCTTTCGGAACGGGCGGCGGCTGTGCATTCCGGTGTGGTAGACCCGTCGGTCGATAACATGCTGAAAATCACATCGGATGGCAGAAAGCTGGGGCTGGATCAGCGGCTGATGAATCCGCTTCTGCCGGATGATCCCAACAGCAAGCTCAACGCCTGTGTGCGGAATGTGCTTCGGATTTATGAGGAAGGACAGTCGGATAAGCTGACCCAGCTGCTGTTCTGCGACCTCAGCACGCCGAAGAACGATGGAACCTTCAATGTCTATGAGGATATCCGCGCCAAACTCATCCAGTCCGGTGTACCGGAGGAAGAAATCGCATTTATCCATGATGCCGATACCGAGGCAAAAAAGAAAGATTTGTTTGCCAAAGTCCGTACCGGGCAGGTTCGAGTGTTGTTAGGTTCGACACAGAAGATGGGCGCAGGCACAAACGTGCAGGATCGGCTGGTGGCCGTGCATCATCTGGATGTAGGCTGGCGGCCTGCGGACATGACCCAGCGAAATGGACGTATCATCCGTCAGGGAAACAGAAACAAAGAAGTGCAGGTTTATCAGTATGTGACGGAAGGAACCTTTGATGCCTACCTCTATCAGACACTGGAGAATAAGCAGAAGTTTATCAGTCAGATCATGACCAGCAAATCTCCGGTTCGTTCCTGTGATGATGTGGATGAGCAGGCACTTTCCTATGCGGAGATCAAGGCACTTTGTGCAGGAGACCCGCAGATCAAGGAAAAAATGGACTTGGATGTAGATGTTGCAAGGCTGAAAGTATTGAAAGCAGACCATCAGAGCCAGCAGTACCGATTGGAGGATAAGCTGATGAAATATTTCCCTGCGGAGATTGAGAAAACGCAGGGGTTTATCAAGGGCTTTCAGTCGGATATTCGAACGGTGGCGGCACATCCGCTGCCGGAAGAAGGGTTCTGCGGTATGGAGGTGAATGGCACACGCTTTACTGAAAAAGCCGAGGCCGGTGAAGCAATCCTCGCGATCTGTAAAGCGAATCAGAGTCTGGAGTCGGTGCCGCTTGGCAGTTACCGTGGTTTCAAGATGGAGCTGGCATTTGACAGCTTCCAGAAAGAGTATCAGGTGCTGCTGAAAGGCGAGATGACCCACCGAGTGCCCATCGGCACCAGTGCTGCTGGCAATATCCAGCGTCTGGACAATGCTCTTGCCGGGATTCCTGCAAGGCTGGAAAAGGCGGAACAGCAGTTGGACAATCTTAGGAGCCAGCAGGAAGCGGCGCAGGCCGAGCTTGGAAAGCCGTTTCCCCAGGAGGCAGAACTGGCAGAAAAGAGTGCAAGACTGGCAGAACTGGACGCACTGCTGAATATGGATGACCGTGGAAATGATGATCCTGACCGTGAGAGAACAACGGAAAAACCGTCTGTCCTGGCAGAGCTGCGTGACCGTGCCGGTCGCATTCCGCCGATGGCACATCGAGATGATGAGGAGGTGGCACTATGAGTGTTCGGGAACACTGGATCAACGTCCGGGTAAATCCGGAAGAGCTGGCAAGGATTCGTGAAAAGCAGAAGGAATTGGGTATTCGGAACACCGGTGCCTATATGAGAAAAATGGCGATGGACGGGTACTGCGTGAATCTTGATTTGTCGGATGTGGCGCAGGTATCCACCCTTCTTCGCCGATGCAGCAACAACCTGAACCAGTACGCAAAACGAGCCAATGAATCCGGAAGCATCTATGCGGAGGATATCCGGGATTTGCAGAGACGGCTGGATGAACTCTGGGAGATGCAGAAGCTGATCCTGAAGAGGCTTTCTGGTATTCGCTGACGGCGCAAACGTGCGGGATTTCTACAGCACATGGCACAGATGAAACTGTCTGTGCCGTTACATATTTTTTGGTCTACCTGTTGACATCGTGGTGTTTGGCAAGCAGGTACGATAAAATGAAGATGAAAAGAAAAACGAAGGGGTGAAATCCATGAAGATCGTATGTTTTTTGTTGAAGCTGGTGCTGAAAATCCTGTTACTGCCGGTTGCGTTTCTGCTGCGATTTCTATGCTTTATCTGGAATCTGCTGATGCAGCTATCCCTATGGGTGCTTTCGCCGGTTATGCTGTTCGTTCTTGGCTGCGGCAGCTATTCGGTGGTACGGGCAAGCTGGACGGATGTGTTCCTGCTGACCCTGATCGAGATGGGACTGTTCGCAGCTGCGGTTGGTGCGGGCGGCATCATGGAACTGATGGAACAGCTGTGCGAGCGTGTAGAGGATGCTTTGACAATTTGAGTGGAGGTATTTAGATGGATGTTCAGTTTATGAAAAATTATTATGATTTACGGTACGAGGAAACAGATGGAGAGAATCATTTTGTGGAAGAGACAGCTTATCAGGAAAAACAGTCTGAGCATTCAAAGATGGAAGACCAACTGATGGAAATGGTGGGCGGCAGCGAATCTAATGTGTGGAAGCTGTACGAAAACATCATGTGTGTTTATTTCGATATGGAAGAGATCATCAAACAGGCCGTTTATTTGCAGGGGGCTTATGACCGGGAACGGATGTTAAAATGAGAATAGTAGATTGGTAAGAGCTGCCTTCGGGTAGCTCTTTTTAGATGGAGGAATATGAAAATGGCGGCTACAAGACTAATTGCGCTGCATATCAATAAAGGAAAGACGGTAGCGCAGTGTCTGGCTGACCGTACTGATTATTCTGAGAATGCAGCAAAGACGGAAGATGGAAAGTACATTAGTGCGTATGCCTGTGATGCAAAGACCTGTGATGAAGAATTTCTGCTTTCCAAACGGCAGTATGAGCACATCACGGGAAGAACTCAGGCGCATGATGTGATTGCATATCAGATTCGACAATCCTTTAAACCCGGAGAGATCTCACCGGAGGAAGCAAACAAGGTTGGGTATGAGACGGCCATGCGATTCACCAAGGGAAAACACGCCTTTATCGTGGCTACCCATGTTGATCGCGCGCACATCCATAACCATATTATTTTTAATTCGACTACATTAGACTGCACCAGAAAATTCCGAGATTTTCGCCTGTCCGGTCTTGCACTGGCAAGGCTCAGTGATATCGTCTGTCTGGAACACCGGTTGTCGGTCATTATCCGGAAGCCCTATGGAGAGCGGCAGAAGAGAACGGAATACCCGGAGAAAAAATCGCAGCGGGATGAAATCTGCGAGGCCATTGATGCAGCATTGGCAAGAAAACCGAAAGACTTCCGGGAACTGATTGGTTTTTTGCAGGAAGAAGGGTACGAGTATAAAGATGGAAAACAGCCTGCCCTGCGGGGGAAAGGCCATGCCAGATTTGCTCGATTTCGCTCTCTTGGCAAAGGATATTCGGTTGAAGAACTCTGCGAAGTGATTGCCGGGAATGCGGTTCATAAAAGCAAATTTGCAGAGAAAACCCGCACAAGCGCAAGGTCAGCACAGGTGCATCAGAAGGCAGAGCTGTCGTTCCTTATTGATGTCCGTGCCAAAATGCAGGCGGGCAAAGGCGGGGGATATGCGCGTTGGGCGAAAGTCTTTAATCTGAAGCAAATGGCAAAAGCTATGATGTTCATGGAAGAGCATGGAATCAAGAGCTATGCAGAGCTGAAAGAAAAGGCAGATGGAATTTCTGAAAAATGTGATGCACTGCTGGAATCTGTAAAGGCAGATGAGGCACGGATGTCGGAAGTGTCGGTGCTGCGGAAGCATCTAATCAATTATGCCAAGACAAAAGATGTTTTTGCCGCGTATAAAGCATCCGGCTACAATCGAGAGTTCTATGAAGCTCATCGGGATACGCTGGCCTTACGTAGCGCAGCGAAAAAAGCGTTTGATGCCTATAAGAAAGAGAACGGCTCTGACAAAAAGCTCCCGCGCATCAGCGAGCTGAACGCAGAGTATGCGATGCTTCTGGAACGAAAGAAAAGCTCCTATGCAGAGTACCGCAAGACCAAATCGGAAATGTGCAAAATAATGTACATTGCATCTGTCACTCTATGTGTGGAAGATATATAATAATATCGAAGCGAATGATGAGAAAGTTCTAAATGCAAAAAGAAAGAGGAAGACAAGATGGCAGTATGGAGATTACAGGTGAATACAGGAGGCACAAATGTTGCCGACTATTGCTTGAAAAATCATGTCGCAGCAATGGGATGGAGTCTTCGTGAATTAACCCAGGCAGAACGTTCTGGGATACATACATTTTTGGATTACTGTAATCTGGCAAGAACTCAGTACAAATCATTCGACAGTGTATGCCGCATGGTAGAGGATGTGAAAGAAGGAGACATCCTATGGATGCGCTCAAGAAATGAAGGGAAATACTATATTGCGAGAGTTAAGGCGAACAGTACCTGGGTGTTTCGCGAAGATGCAGTACAGATGGATGCAGCGAATCAGTTGACCAATATAGACTGGTATCCAGCTACAGATAAGGCAGATGAAGAATCCGTTCCTGGTGCTGTGGCAACATCATTTATTATGGGTTCAACCATCCAGAGAATTAAGAAAAATGGAGTGGAAGAATACAGTCAGATGTTGTATAACCGTGTCCACGATTCAGCGCTGGATCTATTCAATTATCCCGATCCGGCTCTTTCATTATGTGAAAAGCATTTTTACAGCCTGCTTCAGCCGGAAGATGTTGAGGATTTACTTGCGCTGTGGCTGTATGATACGAAAGGCTACGTTTGCATTCCATCGACAAATAAAATTGCTACGCCAAAGTATGAGTGCGTTTTGGTTGATCCAAATGACCTGAACCGAAAGCATATTTACATTCAGGTAAAGAAGGGTGATGTTGATCTCAATACAGATGACTATTCCAGCCTGAATGGTGAAGTGTATTTGCTTACAACAGAAGGAAACGTTCAGAATGCACAGAAATATTCAAATGTGAAAGTAGCAGATCCAACGGTTATCTATGAATTTGCGATCAATCCGGATAAGTCTCATATCATTCCGGAGAATGTTTTATACTGGGTGAAGTTTCTGACAGAAATAGAAAATAATCGTTTGAAGTTTTCTGCGTGTAAAGGAATCATGTTTGATACGAATATCTCGTATTCAGATACAAATGAATCCGAGATGATTCTCGGAAACAAAATAGCGGCATATGGAGATGCCAAACGGTATATCGACAGCTTTCGCAAAGATGACTATGCTCTTTTTTATTCCAAAGGAAGAGGAATTATTGCAGTTGGACAGATAGTTACAGACACACCAACGGAAGTGGGTGATGAAAAATATCATAGTGTCAGAATGATTGTGCCGGAAAATTTCAATGGAGATGTTAAAGCATTGCCTGCTCTTTCTCCGAATGAGATTAAAACAATTTTGAAGCGGAATTTTTATTGGGCATCGACAATCAAAACACCATTCCTTACAGGAGTACAGGTTGAGATGTTGATTCGTGAACTGAAAAAGAAGCATGTTTAACGAGGCAGCAGCAAGGGGA
>ENA-OPCK01000714-OPCK01000714.1-human-gut-metagenome-genome-assembly--contig:-NODE-714-length-15484-cov-2.102534_pt1 | contig 15484 bp, 14 predicted proteins | sample MGYA00241249_ERZ501478 | MGnify/ENA primary metagenome ERZ501478 (study PRJEB25962, sample SAMEA2042629) | human gut metagenome | biome: human gut; feature: human-associated habitat; material: faeces...
TTTCTTATGAGAAAGGGTGGGTTAGCCGCAGTCTGCAGCGGTTCTGCAGCGTTTTCTTCTGTAATGAACTCTTCTATGCGCGACTGTCTGCTTCTTACTGTCAGCTCTGACGATACGGAAAGCGCATCGTATTTAGCGTTGATCAGTTCTTTCTTCAGTCTGTCTATCTCTATCAGCTCTTGCTGGCTATTGTACCGGTTGTCTATATAGAGAATAGTCAGCATTACTATTAGTATGAGCAAGTTAGCTTGCTTTTTCAGAAATTTATGGCCCAATATATCTCCACTGAAAATGCTTTTCAGCGTAATCTGCGGGGCTGCATTTTGATTTTGTTCTGTATTCTGCTGTTCCATCTCTCTCAGTTCTTTGTTATATCTTATCTTTTTTCCGCTATTCTCAGTTTTGCGCTTCTTGATCGGGGGTTTTGGTTGACTTCCTCGTCTGTAGGAACGATGACTTTATTGTTCACAGCTCGGAACGGCGATTGCACGTTTCCGTAGAAATCTTGTTCTACCTTGCCTTCTATGTTCCCGGCCTTAATCAAGTTCTTCACCATTCTGTCTTCAAGCGAGTGATAAGTGATAACCACCAATCGTCCACCCGGTTTCAGTAGGTCGGTAGCCTCGTAAAGCATCTCTTTCAGTGCCTCCATTTCATGATTCACCTCTATTCGCAGCGCTTGGAATACTTTTGCCAACTCCTTCTTCTCGCGTTCGCGTCCGAACAGTGGCTTTATGATGTCCAAGAACTCCCCGATAGTAGTAATCTGTTTCTGCTGTTTGGCTTTGGCTATTGTAGCCGCCAGCTTTCTGCTGTTCTTCAGCTCGCCGTATATGTAGAACACGTCGGCTAGTTTTTCCTCGTCGTATGTATTCACTATGTCGGCTGCCGTCATTCCCGCACGTTTGTTCATGCGCATATCCAGCTTTCCGTCGAATCGGAAAGAAAATCCTCGCTCCGAGTCGTCAAAGTGATGCGAAGACACACCGAGGTCGGCCAATATACCGTCTAGTTGCTCCACGCCATAGTAACGCATGAAGTTGCGCAGATAGCGGAAATTGCTTCTTACAAATGTAAACCGCTTATCATCAACGATGTTCTTCTCAGCGTCCTCGTCTTGGTCGAAGCTGTATAAGTGACAATCCTCACCCATTCGTCGCAGGATCTCTTTCGAGTGTCCTCCTCCTCCGAATGTCATGTCAGCGTAAATTCCGTCAGCATGCAGGTTCATTCCCTCTATGCTTTCGTTAAGTAGTACAGGTATGTGGTAAACGTCTGTATTATTCATTGTCAATGCTCTGTTTTAGTGTGAGTTTTGTCTCTTTTTCTAAACTTTTACTTTCAGTGTGTAAAATTACACATTTCCTTATAATAAAGAGCTATGTGTCAATGAAAATATTCTAATGAGTTATCAACAGGTTAACAAAGTGTTTTTGACTTGGTTTGCGTTGCACACTTTATAGGCGCATTGTGCATTTTGGTATCACGATTTTAATGACTTATACCTTTTTAGTTGTAAATGTTGTAATTTTCACTGTTTTCGTAGACTTTTTATCAAAAGAAAAATTACATTTGCACAAATTCTACGACCTAAGCAATGGCAGACAATTCTATTTTTCTAATTGATATTGATAAAATCATCAAGGAAAAGGCTGGAAAAAAGGCCAGTCGCGTACCTCGTTTTGTGGTGTCTTATCTAAAGCGTATCGTTCATCAAGACGAGCTTAACGGCTTTTTGCGCGAGAACTCGGATAAAGTGGGAGTTCCTTTTCTCGAAGCCTGCATGAATTTCCTCGACGCTAAACTCGAAGTGGAAGGCATTGAAAATCTGCCCGAAGACGGACTTTGTACCTTTGTGTCGAATCATCCGTTGGGCGGTCAGGATGGAGTATCTTTGGGCTATCTCTTAGGAAAGCACTACGATGGCAAGGTGAAATATCTTGTCAACGATTTGCTGATGAATCTTCATGGCTTGGCTCCGTTGTGCATCCCCATAAATAAAACCGGATCGCAGTCGCGCGACTTTCCCCGAATGGTAGAAGAAGGCTTCCGTTCAGACAGCCACATCATCATGTTCCCCGCAGGCTTGTGCTCGCGCCGTCAGCATGGAGTGATACAAGACTTGACTTGGAAGAAAACCTTCATTACCAAGAGCGTAGAAACCCACCGCAACGTAGTGCCTATTCATTTTGAAGGCAGAAACTCGGACTTCTTCTATAATCTCGCCAACTTATGTAAGACTTTAGGGTTGCGTTTTAACGTGGCCATGCTCTATCTGGCAGATGAGATGCTGAAGAACCGTCATAAAACATTTCGCGTAACTATAGGTAAGCCCATCCCATGGCAAACATTCGACCGTTCTCGGTCGGCTGCCGAGTGGGCGACATACGTACGCGACATAGTATATAAATTGTAATTAATTATTTGTTGTTGATAAGCTAGTGAAAATGGAAGATATTATCGCACCGATTGACAGAGAGGTCCTGAAAGCGGAGCTGACGCCTGAAAGACGGCTCAGAACGACCAATAAGAGTCATAACGAAATTTATATAATAAATTGGAAGAACGCTCCTAACGTGCTTAAAGAAATAGGCCGTTTGCGCGAGATAGCATTCAGGGCAGCCGGAGGTGGTACGGGTAAGTCTCTTGATTTGGACGAATACGATTTGATGGAGAATCCTTATCAGCAGTTGGTAGTATGGGACCCCGAAGCTGAAGAAATTCTTGGTGGCTACCGTTACATCTTGGGCGACGAGGTAGAGTTCGATAGCGAAGGCAAGCCTATCTTGGCAACAGCCCACATGTTCGATTTCTCTCCTAAGTTCTTAAAGGAGTATCTTCCTACCACCATCGAGTTGGGCCGTTCGTTCGTAACACTCGAGTATCAGTCGTCGCGTGCAGGCGCTAAGGGCCTTTTCGCTCTCGATAACCTGTGGGACGGACTTGGTGCTTTGACCGTGGTTAAACCCAACGTGAAGTATTTCTTTGGAAAGATGACCATGTATCCCAGCTACCACCGTTTGGGTAGAGATATGATCCTTTATTTCTTGAAGAAGCATTTTTCTGATAAAGACGGACTTATCACTCCTACACATCCGTTGAAAATAGAGACCGACGAGAACTTGCTTAAGCAGTTGTTCCCATACGATACTTTCAAGGAAGACTATAAAGTACTGAACACCGAGGTTCGCAAGTTGGGTTATAATATCCCGCCTCTTGTTAATGCATATATGAGTCTGTCGCCCACCATGCGTATGTTTGGTACCGCCATCAACTACGGTTTTGGCGATGTAGAAGAGACAGGTATTCTGATAGCCGTAGACGAGATACTCGAAGAGAAGCGTGTTCGTCATATCGAGTCGTATATTAAAGAGCATCCCGAGGCTTTGCAACTCACTTCCGGAGCCAATCCGGTATTATCGAAAGCCAAGTAAATTGGAATAAATAAAACATCGTTCGCCCGCTCACTGATGAAGATTCTTCTAAGGTGAGCGGGCTTTTTTATGTTAGTGGAATTTACTGTTGAAACAATATGCGTTTGTAATTTATGGTTCGCTTTTGAAATTCATCTACGGTTAATTCATCGGTGGGTGAATTTAGAACATGCTGAATTTTAATTGCATAATGTGCTTTATGCTTAGTTGGCTACATGTCTTCTATGGTGAAGCATCTTGTTTCTATTTCATGCTTGAAGAAGAACTTTGTTCGTAGTAGTTCTACTTTTTGTTGGAATAATTCTGGCTTGAGGTTCTTCCGTTGTCGTTTTACTTCCCCGATTAGAACTTTCTTGTTGTCTGCGTGTATAGCCACAATATCGACCTCGTTTTGTGGCGTATCCTTTCCTTTAGACGTTTCCCACCATGAACCGATGTTTCGATATATCATCTGTTCGGATAGTTTTTGGCGAAAGTATCTTTCAAGCACCATTCCAGAATAAGTAGGATAATCCGATTTTATCAGTTCCGCCAGTCCGCGCAGGTTTCCGGCTTCTATAAATTCTTGGTTTCGGTTTATGTATCTGAACCAGAATCTGAGGAAATTGTCTGCTATTTCATATCGCACGTTTTGGCTTCCTTCTTTTGCGAGTATCGGGCGTTTTCGGTTTACAACAGCGTAGTCGTCTTCAAGCCGTTTCAATTGTCCTCCGATGCTGCCGCCTGTAAAAAACGAGAGGATTTCCGTCATGGTATTCCGTCCTGAAGCTATAGAAGCAAGGATGGAATAATAGTTGCCATACTTCTTGCCAAATTCCTGTATTAGCAGATAATCGCCTTCATCAAGAAAAAAAGAGTCTGGTCGCATTATGAAGTCTACCATGTCGGGCATGGTAAATGCTCCTGCCTCTAAAAGTAACTCAACATATTTTGGAACCCCACCGGTAAAAGTGTATAATGCCAACAAATCATCATTAGTGTAGTTGGGATTAAAATCGGCAAGGATTTCTTTCAGCACATCTGTAGTGAACGGCATGATTTTTAAATGACGGTCCGCTCTTCCGTATAGTGGCTCACGTGCATCTTTGAATATTCGGTACATGAGGGTATATACAGAACCGCTTACTATTAAGTTGACATGCGTGTCGTCCTTGTATCTATCCCATATATCTTGCATTTCGCTGAATACAGATTCATTTATATTGAAAAACTCTTGAAACTCGTCAATAATAAGATTGAAGCTTCTGTACTTGCCTAGTTCCATCAGCGAGGTAAATATGCTGATGAACGATCCGGAAGTGTCAGAGAAGTGCATGTTGAGCGACGTGCTAATTGTTTGCGAGAACTTTTCGCATAGCTCGCCTTCGTTCTTGCGTGCTACAAAAAGATAGACGGTGGGAGAGTTTTCGCAGCTGTTTAATATTAGCTTGGTTTTTCCAATTCGTCTGCGGCCTGTAACAACAGTGAATCGTGAATGATCATTGAAGGCTTGCTGTTGTACGTCATGCAGAATTTTAAGCTCTTCTTTTCGGTTGTAGAATTTCATGGGTGGTTCGCTTTATAAATTCACCGGCGGTTAATTCATCGGCGGGTGAATTTGTTGTTAATCGCAAATATAATGTATTATTTATTGGCTAACAAATTACTGATATTATTTATTGTAGCCGATTGTATTTTGCCTAATTCTTGAATTAGGTTTGTGTATTATCTATAAGAATCGGCTTCAGAAGGTGTTATAGAGAAGGTGAAGAAAACTTGCGAGAAAGATAACAAAAGAATGCGATGCTTCAAATGAAAGAATACGATGATCCAGGTGAAAGAATACGATGATTTGATTGACTTATCGAATTCTTTTTTCGGCGGTTTATGCATTCATGATGGCGTATGCTAATTTACTATATATTATTCTTTCTGAATATCGCCCTTGTGGCGATTATGTACGACTTGAAATTTCATCGGAATTTCGAGTCCTTTTATTATATTTATTTTATAATAATATCTATTTTATTTAATAAGGCTGAATTTTAGAGGCGTCTGATGTTGAAAACACGCCTGAAACTTAATGGGAAACAGGTCTTAACTGTCTGAATTATAATTTTATAGATATGGTTGAAATAATGGCTGAAAAAATGCGATTTCATGCTGGTTTTGTGGTTGAACATTAATTCCCATCAATATTTCCAGTTTTAAGCACCGTTTATAGCCTATAATAATAAAGGCCCAGAGCGTTTTGCTCCGAGCCTTTACTTATATTATCTCAATAAAAAGAGAAGCTTATTTTTCTCCAAGACATGCTGCAATGGTGCGGCGTACACGCTCTGCTGTGGTAACATTGCGCAGGTATTCGTCTACATCGGCACTGCCCATCAGTACTTCGGGGTTAGAATAGCGCATGGCACTGCGTATGCCTTCGCGAGCGGAGAAGTGGAACTCGTGAGCACCGCTTTCTTTTGCCAACTTATGGATATTGTTTTCATTGACTCCGCAACCGGCCAAGATGATGATGCGGCCGTTGGCTTGTTCTATCAAGCTACGGATAAGGCCTGCACCCTGCGGAGCTGTAGGCTGCTGACCAGAAGTAAGGATGCGTGCGGCTCCTAAGTCGATAATCTCTTCCCATCCGCGGATGGGGTCCTTACAGCGGTCGAAAGCGCGGTGGAAAGTGACGGGACAATCGCCCGACGCCTTCATCAACTCTTTCATCAACGGAAGGTCGATGTCACCATCAGGAGTAAGAGCACCGAACACCAGACCGTCGGCTCCGGCTTCGCGAGCGGCGTAAATATCTTCTATCATGCTATTCTTCTCTATAGGAGAGTACAAGAAATCGCCTCCGCGAGGGCGGATGATGACATGCAGCTTGATGTCTATCATCTTACGGGCGGTCTTTATTTCTCCTATCGATGGGGTTGTTCCTCCTTCGGGGATTCCGGCGCATAGTTCTACACGGTGGGCGCCTCCCTGCTGAGCGGCGATGCAACTCTCTACTGAATTGGCACAAATCTCAAATTGATAATTCATGATTAGTTTTATGGGTTAATGATTAATATCTGAAACTGCTTCCTCCTAAGAACTCACGTAGCAGCGAGGTAGGCGGAAGTTGGTTGTCGGGTACTGATACAAAGTATTTTAAGAAACGAAGTAGGCGGCGGGCTTCGGAATGGGCGGCACAGCTGTTGGGCACCTTGCGTAGGATAGGTTCGGCATAGTCTTTAAGTACTGCCAACTCGAACAGCAGCGCCGAGTTGAACATGGCGTTGGCTTGTTCCTGATAGGGGAATATCCATTTGTCTTCGCCTGCACGCACGCTTTCCCATCTAGAGATGGTTTCCTGCGCCGAGTAGCCGCGGTACTTATAGTCGCGTATGATGCGACGAAGCAGGCGGTTGTCTGTTGTAGGGATGTAGTTATGGTTGTCTAACAATATGGTGGTGAGGGCCGATACGTAAATCTTGTATTTATTGCTGTCGGGGATATTAGGTATCAGCTTTGGGTTGAGCGCATGTATACCTTCGAGCACAAGAATCATGTTGTCGTCTATGCGTAGCTTCTCTCCGCTGGGTTCTCGCTTTCCGGTAGTGAAGTTAAAGCGTGGCAGCTCTATCTCTTCGCCTGCCAACAATGCTTGCAGTTGAGCCTCGAAGTATGGAAGGTCGAGCGCATAGAGCGATTCAAAATCGTATTCTCCGTTCTCATCTTTCGGAGTATGTTCTCTGTCAACAAAATAATTGTCCATAGAGATAGGGTAGGGCTTCAGTCCGTTTGTCATGAGCTGAATGCTGAGTCGCTTGCTGAATGTTGTTTTACCCGATGACGACGGTCCGGCTATCAGCACAAGCTTCACCTTATTGCCGTTTTCGTTCCTTTTGGCAATCTCTTCGGCTATGTGTGCTATCTTCTTTTCCTGAAGCGCTTCGGATACATTTATAAGGTCGGTTACATGCCCTTGGTTGCACGCTTCGTTAAAGTCGCCCACAGTGCTGATGCCCATGATGTCGTTCCAGTGATGATATTCCTGAAATACATCGAGCATCTTTTCTTGTTTTATGACATCTTCCAGTTGGGTAGGGTTCTTACGGTTGGGCACTCTCAGCAGCAGTCCGTCGTAGTATTTCACTACATCGAACAGCTTGATATATCTTGTGCTTGGCACTAAGCTGCCATAATAATAGTCAACTGTATCTCCTAATGTATAATAAGATGTGTATAGTTCGCCTGTAGTTTCCAGCAACTTCACTTTATCCGCCATGCCTCGTTCGCGGAACAGCTGCATTGCCTTGGTTGTATGGCAGTCGGTACGGATAAAAGGCAAATCCTCGGCTATAATCTCCTGCATACGTTTCTTGATGCGTGTAACATCATCCAGTCCGATGCTACGGTCGGCCAGGTGCAAGTCGCAATAATATCCCTTCGATATGGCCTGCATAAGCGATATCTTCCCCTGCGGATAAAGGTCTTCTACCGCCTTTACCAATACGAAACAGAGCGAGCGCATGTAGGTACGCATGCCCGATGCGCTGGTGATATCAAGAAATTCAACATCCTTATTATAATACACCTTGAAGTTGAGGCATTCTACTCTGTTATTCACTTTTGCGCTGATAGGGCCGTATGGCATTTCTAGTTTAAAACCATTATATATATCCAAAAGTGAGCAGCCTTCGTTGAATTCTTTTGTAAGATTATTATTTTTGCAATATATTTGTAGCATAATCGAAATATGAGTTACAGTTCCTGTTTAATTGGCAGTTAATTTACACATAAAAACGATTGAAAGCCTTTTGCATATTTAATTAATTACAAATGGAATATACTTTTTATGATTTTTTAGCGTTGTTAGGGTCTTTAGCGCTATTCCTCTATGGAATGAAAATCATGAGTGAGGGACTTCAGAAGTTTGCGGGCGACCGCCTTCGCAGTATCCTGACCGCGATGACCACGAATCGGGTAACCGGCGTTTTAACCGGGGTGTTGATAACCGCCTTGATTCAGTCCTCTTCTGCAACCACGGTAATGGTGGTGAGTTTTGTTAATGCCGGTTTGCTTACATTGTCCCAGTCTATCGGGGTAATCATGGGAGCCAATATCGGTACAACCGTTACCGCGTGGATTATTTCAGCTCTTGGCTTTAAGGTGGATGTATCGGCGTTTGCCCTTCCGTTACTGGCATTCGGCATTCCACTGCTGTTCTCTCAAAAAAGTTCTCGCAAGTCTGTAGGCGAGTTCATCTTCGGTTTCGCTTTTCTTTTTATGGGCTTGAATCTTCTCAAGACCAACGCCCCCGACCTTGGTCAGAATCCTCAAATGCTGGCTTTCGTGCAGAATTACACTGATATGGGGTATTTCTCAGTAATCCTCTTTGTTTTAATAGGTACTATACTTACCATGATAGTGCAGGCTTCGGCGGCTACTATGGCCATCACGTTGATTATGTGTGCCAACGGATGGATAAGCTTTGAGCTTGGAGCGGCGCTTGTGTTGGGAGAAAACATAGGTACAACCATTACTGCCAATCTGGCTGCACTTACCGCCAATACGCAGGCACGTAGAGCGGCTATGGCGCATCTCTTGTTTAACGTGTTCGGTGTAATATGGGTCTTGGCCATATTTGAGCCTTTCCTCTCAATGGTAGACTGGATTATAGATGACGTTATGCACGTTTCTCCAGCCGAAGGAGTTGCCGTATCGTTTAAGCTTTCGGCATTCCATACCTGCTTCAACGTATGTAACGTGCTCTTCTTGATATGGTTCGTTAAGTTTATAGAGAAAGCCGTCTGCAAAATCATTCCTCAGAAAGAGCAGGAAGAAGAATACCGCTTGCAGTTCATTACCGGTGGTATGCTGTCTACAGCCGAGCTTTCTATTCTTCAGGCTCGCAAGGAAATCAACTTGTTCGCCGAGCGTATACAGCGCATGTTCCGCATGGTAGAACAATTGTTGCATACTGAAAACGAGAACGATTTCAACAAGCTCTTCTCGCGCATAGAGAAGTACGAAAACATCAGCGATAATATGGAGGTAGAAATCGCTAATTATCTAACTCGTGTATCAGATGGGCGATTGAGTTTTGAAAGTAAGATGGAGATTCGTGAGATGCTGCGCGAGGTGACCGAGATAGAAAGTATTGGTGATAGCTGCTACAATATTTCGCGCACAATCAACCGCAAACGCCGTTGCAGTACCGACTTTACCGAAAAACAGTATGAACACATCCATCAGATGTTCCGTTTGACCGATGAGGCGCTTACGCAGATGATAGCGTTGGTAGAAGACACACATCATGTGGTAGATGTGAACAAGTCGTTCAACTTGGAGAATGAGATAAACAATTATCGCGCACAGCTGAAAGATCAGAATATAATCGACGTGAACAATAAGGCTTATGGTTACCAGATGGGAACGCATTATATGGATATCATAGGCGAATGCGAGAAACTGGGCGACTATGTAGTAAATGTGGTTGAAGCTCATTCTGAAGTGAAAGAGAAGAAAGCGTCGTAAATAAACGGCTCTGTTTATATGTCAATTTGGCAGAGAGAGGCAGTTGTTCCTTTAAAGAAGTTAAAAAAGCACGCCATCTGCCGAGGCTGGTATTTCATTTGTCGTTATGCTTAGTGATTTAAAGAATCGATTAATAACAATTTAAACGCATATTATATTATGATCTCTGAAAAATTACAAGCAGCGATGAACGACCAGATTACAGCAGAAATGTGGTCTTCTAATCTTTATCTTTCAATGTCTTTCTATTTGCAGAAAGAAGGTTTTGACGGATTCGCTAGTTGGATGAAGAAGCAGTCGCAAGAAGAGTTGACTCATGCTTACGAATTAGCTAACTATCTGATAAAACGTGGCGGAACAGCCTTGGTAGACAAGATTGATGTAGTGCCGCAGGGATGGGGTAGCGTGCTTGAAGTGTTTGAGCATGTATACGACCATGAATGCCATGTATCAGACTTGATAAACGAGTTGGTTAACATCGCTTCTGAAGAAAAAGATAAACCGTCGCAAGACTTCTTGTGGGGATATGTTCGCGAACAGGTAGAAGAAGAAGCTACAGCGCAAGGCATTGTTGATAAAATCAAGAAAGCCGGTGATACCGAAAATATCGTAGCCAAATTGAAGAAATGCAGCGATGCCGCTGGTTTGTTCTATCTGGACGATAAATTAGGACAGCGCCAGTAATGTCGCCGCTTGCCTTTTGGCAGTGATGCACTATAAGGAATAAATGATATTGCCGCTTCTGTACTTTTAGGTAAGTGCAGAGGTGGCAATATTTTTTTGTTGGCGTTCTGGTATTTTTGATTATATTTGCATTCAGACGATTCAAGCAGAAAGAAAGATTTATGACTAGCATGTTTATACGCGGATGGAATTGGTGCCGACGTTTTCGGCATCGTAAAGGTTACGGGGTGCATTCGCCCTCCGACTTTTATCTCATTACGTTTGTAGTGTATGAACAGGCTCCTTATTATAGTTATAAACTTCTGCATAGTCTTCGCTCTAACAGCAAGAGCCGTTTGCGCTACAGAGAGAAGACAGATAAGTTCCTTCTTAGGTTGGCCAATTATCTTCAGCCTGGGGCTATGCTGGAATTAGGTACTGGTAGCGGAATAGAGGCGTGCTATCTGGTAAGTGGAAAAAAAACACGACTGACTACTTTCGACGAAGCGACTTTACCCGAAACTACCGCTCTGTTATCGAATATATCGTCTAAAATAGACTATAGAGGCGGTGGAATGATAGCCTTTTCTCATTGGTTTGAAGAGAACAAAAATCAATTGCCGACACTTATTCATATAGCTCATACCACACACTATGCGGAATATGTGGAGATGATAATGCCTTATGTATCATCAAACACATGTTTGGTGATAGGCAAGCCATACGCTACTGCGCAAAAGCGGCGATGGTGGAAACAGTTGATAACCGACCCGCGGACGGGAGTCACCTTCGATCTATACGATGTGGGACTGGTGTTTTTTGATAAGAAGCGCATAAAAGAACATCGCATTGTTAATTTCCTTTGATATAAATATTACTACTATGAAAAAGAGCGTGGTTTATACTCGTACCGGAGACGACGGGACTACATCGTTGGTGGGTGGAGTTCGCGTAGCTAAAACACATATCCGTCTTGAAGCTTATGGCACGATAGACGAACTGAATGCAAATATCGGGATGCTCGTTTCGCTGATAGATGACAGTAGGCAGATAGAAATGTTGCGATACGTACAGAACAAATTGTTCTCTGTAGGCGCATACTTAGCTACCGACCAGAGCGTTACCGCTATTCACGAAGGCGGATACATTCATCATGATGCTGTAGAACGATTGGAACAAGCCATCGATGAAATAGATTCCACCCTGCCGCAAGTCCACCGGTTTGTACTTCCAGGCGGTTCGTATCCCGCCTCTGTGTGCCACGTATGCCGTACGATATGCCGTCGTGCCGAGCGACGCATACTAGGACTTGAAGAGCAAGAAAACATCGTCATATCCCCCGAAGTGAAACGCTTTATTAACCGATTATCAGACTATTTATTCGTTTTATCGCGTAACTTAAACATTTTAACAGACTCCAATGAATTTTTTTGGGATAAGAGTTGCTAATGACATAAAAAGTTATACTTTTGTGGCACATAAACAAACATGTAAAACATTTTAAAACTTAGAAGATATGTATTGGACATTGGAATTGGCCTCAAAATTGGAAGATGCTCCATGGCCGGCAACAAAAGACGAGTTGATTATGCAATGCGCTCGGGTGCTCCGATGGAAGTAATAGAGAATTTGCAAGAAATGGAAGACGAAGGCGAAATATACGAAAGCATTGAAGATATATGGCCAGACTATCCTAGTAAAGAAGACTTTTTCTTCAACGAAGAAGAATATTAAAAGATTGCTCGCTAGCTGACTTGTTCGGCTTAAAGCATAACATAAAAGCGATATGTAAATCACATTATCAAGATTTGCATATCGCTTTTTTGTATTTTATAGCCAAATAAAATTGCCAATTAAATTACTGTTTTTAATATCTCTGTTTGTAGATGTTGGGAAATTATGCAATATTGCAATAAGTTATATAAATGTTTTACTTTGCTGAAATTGTTAGTAGAAGGATGTTGATATATGGAAACAAAGAGTATAAAATCAAAAGTTGATGAACTATTGGAGTTGCTTGATAAGAACCAACTTGAAGAGTTTATTAGGGAAGAATGTGAGAATAACGTGCATGTTTGCAATCGTTTTCTTGCATTGGGATATGGTATGGAATCGGTTCCTACTCCTGAAAGATATTCTTCTATTATTGAAGATTTGATAGAAGAATATAGTGGTCAAGGTTATATTAGTTACCGAGATAGCTTTGAGTTCAATATGAGTGTGAGCCGTATACTTGAAGAAGCAGAAAATGCCATAAATCGTCAGCAATGGAATACTGCAATTGCCATATTGACTGGTGTTGCCAATGAAGCAGAAGATATTCTTATTAGTGGAGATGACAGTGCAGGAGAACTTAGTGGAATAGTTTACAGCTGTTTTGAACTATGGACATCGTTAATTGAACATGAACTACCTGAGAAGATAAAGTTAAATCTGTATAAGCTGGCATTGACTCGGTTTAGAAATAAAAACTTGGCAGGTTGGGATTGGTGGTGGAATTGGATTGACTTTGCTATTACTTTGGCCGAAACTCCAGAGCAGCAAAGAGAAGTCATTTCTGCATTAGATGAAATCAAAAAGCCTAAAGAGAATGATTGGAGCCGGAAGTATGCTTATGATCAAGCTCAATCATATAAACTGAAGATGATGTCTCGCTGTGGTACAATTGAAGAACAACGTAGTTTTATGTATTCACATATTGAGAATAATGAGTTCCGTAGGAGACTTCTTCAGATGGCATGGGATGAGAATAATCTCAACGAAGTACTGCGTATAGCAGTACAGGGTGTTAATGATGACGCTGAGTTAGGTGGACTTGTTTGTGAATGGAAAGAATGGGAGATGAAGGTGTATTTGCAAAGAGACGATACATCTAATATAATTCGTTTGGCTCGTGATCTTTTCCTTAGGAATATAATTCGGTTTGGTAAATCGGACGGTATGGATATCACGATGGAAGCGATGTATTCGTTAATGAAAAGCAAGATTGCACAAACAGACTGGAAAGAGTGGGTAGAATCATTGATTACTGATGCAGGTGGAAAAGAGTCTTTGCTTCTGTATATCTATACTCAAGAACACATGTGGGATAGATATATAGAGTACCTTGGAAAACATCCCCAAAAATGTCTTTTGGAGGATGCGCCAAAGCAGGTTTTTGAGCTTTATAAAGAAGAGTTTATAAAGTTGTACACAGAGTGCGTGGTGAGCTATTTTGATAGTGCATCCGATCGAAATTCTTATCGATATGGGGCTTCCATGCTGGAAACACTTATCGGATATGGAGGTAGTAAAGAGGCTTATGAAATAATTGAGCAGCAGAAAGCACGACGACCTCGAAGACCGGCTTTGATAGATGAATTGTCTAAAATTGAAAAGATATAGGTAAGCAATAACAGCGATATGCAAATCACATTATCAAGATTTGCATATCGCTGTTTCTGTTTTATGCCTATGATGTTTTATTGCTTAGTAAGATGAATTACGTCTCCCTTGCGGTAGAAGCCGAAGTGGTTAGTAAGCGACAATACCTCTAAGATGGCATCGGGAGTAGAGTCGGTAGAAAAATCACCCGTAAACTGTTCGTTGCGGAGTGATGAATCTTCGTATACGAACTTCACGTCGTAGAGCTTCTCCATAAGCGAAGTGATAGACGACAGCGTATTCCGGTTGAAGCGGAGACGTCCGTCTATCCATGTAAGTATATCGTTCGGGCTTGAGTATTCAACCAACTCTGCCTGATAGGTATGGGTGTCGATGGTCATAGATTGCCCCGGCTTGAGTATTCGTCCTTCGGGAGCAATGGGCGATTCCATCTGGACAGAACCTTGGAGTAGGGTAGTTACTACGCGATGCTCTTCGGCACGGGCACGCACATTGAACTTAGTACCCAATACGCGTGTGTTAATCTTCTTACTGCTTACGATAAACGGCAGATATTTATTCTTCGCCACCTCAAAATAAGCTTCTCCGCTTAAGTCAACCTCACGCTTTGTGCTCCATAGAGAGTTTTTGTATACTAAACTAGTAGAGGCGTTAAGCCATACTTTACTGCCATCGGGCAAGGTGGCTTGTGCACGCTGTCCGGCAGAAGTGCTGACGGTGTAATCCGCAAAACGGTCGGAAAGGAGCCCGTAAGCCACTCCTCCGGCAAATACGGCTCCGGCAATGAAGGCTGCTGCCATTCCCACCATACGGTAAAAGCGTGTAAACGAGCGTTTGGAAGAGCTTTCCTTTTCCTTCTTCTTTATTTCACCTTTAAGTTTACGCAAGGCAGACTCCGTGTCGATGCGGTCTCTGGCATCGGCTCTGTCGGCAATGAAGAGCGTGTAGTAGAGTTGCTCCAAGGTTTTCTGATGCTCAGGGCTGTCTTGTGCCCAGGTTTCTACTTCCTGACACTCTTGTGCGTCGGCTTTGCCTTGCAAGTATTTCAATATAATATCTTCGTCCATGACAATCTTTTAGCGATAAAAATAGTACTGTCTCTATTATAATACAATTGAGATGGTAAATATACTAAAAAGAAAAAAAGAAAATTTTATTTGGCCCTTTTCTTGTTATTATGATTACATTTGTATTCGTCGAATTTTACAAATACAAAAACGCAAATAATGCCTTCTGGATATATCGATTTTGAGAACAATAGAGCTGTGATTGCTGCTTTGAAGCGGGATGGAGAAGTGGCTTTCGATGCCGTTTACCGGCATTATTACAGGGGGCTTTGTGTGTTTTGCTCGCAATATGTGGGCGAGTTGGAAGAAGCGGAAGAAATTGTGCAGGACTCTCTTTTATGGATTTGGGAAAACAGAGAAAATCTGATTATCGAAACTTCACTTAGTTCATACCTCTTTAAAATGATATACCGCAAAGCTCTGAACAAGCTTGCA
>ENA-OPCK01000719-OPCK01000719.1-human-gut-metagenome-genome-assembly--contig:-NODE-719-length-15407-cov-14.799244_pt1 | contig 15407 bp, 10 predicted proteins | sample MGYA00241249_ERZ501478 | MGnify/ENA primary metagenome ERZ501478 (study PRJEB25962, sample SAMEA2042629) | human gut metagenome | biome: human gut; feature: human-associated habitat; material: faeces...
AAGTAAGAGAGGTTGATAGGAGGCAGGATGAGCATCGGGAACGGCACCTTGTTCCACTGTGCCTGTCCGATGGCATGGAAGTCGAGATAACCCCAACTGCCGAGCCACTGGCGTTTGTAGATGCTCAACTTGGTGATATTACTGTGATACTGACCGCCCATGAAGCCCTTGAAGCCCATCGTGTGCGAAAGTCCGATTTCCGGACTGTCGAGATTGATTGGCAGTCGCTGCTGCTTGGTATTCACATAGGTAACACCCGGATTATAGTTGATGCCCACGTTGAGGTCGGTCATGCGGATCTTCTTCACCTCGGTACCATCCAGATGATAGTAGTGGAGATTGCCCACCGTGCGATTGCTCTGGAAGCGGAGACTCGTATTGAATCGGAAGCCCCAGTCGGTCTCGTAGGTGAATGCCAACTTCTGGCGGTGGTAGAGGAACATCTCGTCCTGAGTGGCTGCACGGAAGGTCATGAAGAAGTTGTCCTTATTGTGCAGCAGGTTCTCGTCTGAAGGAGAAGTCACATCTCGGGCCACCTCGAAAGTGAGATTGCGCATCGGGAATTCAAACGGACTGTTCTTCTTCTTGTTGAGCGAGTAAGTGAAGATATTGCCCGTGTACCAGTCGTTGCTCTTGGTACCGTAGGCTGCATATCCGTCCCAGAAGAAATGCGGATTGAGGGCAGCCATGGTTCTACCGGCCAGTCGCAGTCGGATACCATCCACGAAATTCTTGGAGATATAGGTGTTCACCGGTCCGAGATCGAACTTGCTCTTCTTGCCGTCCGTACCGCCACCTATCTCCACGTAGTTCTCCATCAGGGCCTTCACGAAGAAGATGATATACTTGAATCCCTTCGAGTTTTCCATGCGGTGGATAAAGCTGTCCATCGACGATTCACTCTTTGTGAGGTCCACCTGCCTGTATTTGTTCCAGTAGGCCTCGTCGCGGTTCATGGCATCCATATCGTGCCTTACCTTGGCCTTACCCTTGAAGAGTATCTTCGGCAGTTCATCGAAGGCATAGTCGGTAAGTCGGGTGTTCCTTACCACGAGCAGGTCTTGCAGCATACTGTTCACATGCAGTTCGGCTATCATATCGTCTTTCGAGAGCACCCATTCGCCGTTGTCAAGCCTGGTGTATTCCTGCTCTATCTTCATATTCTTCACATAGTTCACGTCGGTATTGTGAGGCATGTAGAGATTGCATTTCTTCACGTGCAGCGAACTGTCTGCGAGAACGTACAGTTCACCACGGAAACCGAAGTCCTGCGAATTGGCAGGTATAAACTGGAGATGATAGCAGAGGTCTCGCTCTACATACACCGTGTCTTCTATATAATAATGATAGAAGGAGATGCCCGTTCTGCCGATAGGCGAAGGGAACGGATACTGCAGCAGGCGCACGTAGTCGTCGTAGATATCCACATCGGTGAAGGCATCCTTGAGGGCAGTGTTGAGTATCTCGCCGGTCTGGATTACCTGTCCGATACCATTGCTCTGCTGGCCCTTGATGATGTCCTTCTCTGTCTTCGGATCCTTGCGATAGATGTGCTGCGAAACCGTCTCATCGATGCTCACCGGAAGGGTAAGCTTGCCGTTATAGGGAGAGGTCTCCACCTGGTCCAGAAGATACTGTCGCTTGCTAAAGAACTTGCCTTCCAGCTGCTCTTTCTTCAGGTCGTTGAGAGCAAGCGTTATCTTCTGATACTTGTCATACTGATAGTAATCATGATTGCTGAGATCGGTCTTTTTCTTGGCAGCTATCACTCGCCTCATCAGCTCCACGGCAGGGTTGTCCTTACGACTGTATTTGCCTCGCTTGGTCTTCACCACCACCTCGTTGAGTTTATGGCTGTCGTCCTTCAGCTTTACTTCTATGAAATCCATTTTCTCGTTTACGCTGATGGTCTGCGACTTGTAGCTCAGGGCAGATACTGTGAGCACCCAGCCTGGATGTTTCTCGATGGAGAACTTACCCTGACTGTCGCTGGACACGGCTATCTTATGCCCGCGATATTGTACGCTGGCATAGGAAACGGCAAATCCATCCTCATCTATGACTCGTCCTGTTATCTTTTGTTGGGCCATCAGCTGGAGTGTAGAAACCAGCAGCAGCACAACTACAAAATACAATTTTCTAAAAACCTTCATACCTTATTAATATATAGGAGGGCATAACTGCGATGCCCCACCCTTAACTTAACTCTTGACTACTAACTGTTTTTTCGTCAACTTTCTATTTCTGGCTGCAAAGTTAAGAATATTCTTCTGAAAATCTGCGAAAACTATTTAGTAATTTAAGTTTTTTATAAGATTTAAATGCTTTGCCGCCTATTTTTTCAGATTTATATCAAAATTAAAACTGATATTACTGAAATTGACATCGCTGAATCTAAAATTCAACTTAAAAAAAATAAGTCTGCAACTGAACCCAAGAAGAGAGGAATCCGACTGAACTCAAGAGAGGGAGAAGGAACCAACTGAACTCAAGAGCGAGAGATCCGTCAGAAGCCCCCCCTCAAGCAATGTATTACAGCAGATAAGCCTCCATATCAGAGAGTTTCGTCAGAATCCCGTCAGGCACACTCTCGTCATATTCCTTCTTTTCCCATTGCAAACCCTTGATCCACAATGTATGGCAACCCAGCTGACAGGCAGGAAGAATATCCTTGCTGAAGGTATCTCCCACCACCAGCACCTGCGAAGCCGGCAAATCCAAAGCACAGACACCCAGGGCGAAGATAGCAGGATTTGGCTTTCGAACACCCACTACCGCCGACTCTATGACGCGACTGAAATAACCGTCGATGCCCGCATCCTTCAACACCTGATTGATATTGCCATAGAAATTGGACACAAGAACCATCGGATAACCCGCCTGCTTCAGATGCTCCAGCACCTGTTTGTTTTCAGCCAAAAGCTGCTGGGTCTCACTATTGATATAGGCAGCCATCGATGCAGAGATTTCTGCTATCTCCGACTCACTCAACTCGAGCCTTTCAGCAAGTGCCTGCTGCTTCTGGGCATCGTCCTTACCGGTTTCCAACAAAGGTGCACCGGCGAGGAAAGACAACTGGAAATGTATCTTCAAGCGGAGGATATCCTCGAAGTGATCCTCAGCCTTCACCAGCGGATGCACTGCCAGCACACGCTCACCATACACGTAAGCATCACGGAAAGAAGACTTGCCGATGGATACACCCGGCTCCACCTCCTCATCAGCATTCACGCCGATACCGAAGTGCTCGTAGCCTTTCCACAACACCTCCGACCAGTGGTCGCCCCTGGTATCGAGCGTACCGCCATAGTCGAAAATAATTCCCTTTACATCCAGTTTCTTATTCATCATTTTTCTGTTTCAAATCCTTATTTCCTATCTTGATAAGCAGGATGCCGACAGCTATCCAGAACAACTCTCGCAGGCGGGTAATGAGACCCGTATAGACGCCTAATGCACCCGTAAGATGCAACCCGTCCACCGCCAGAGCCAGACCACCCTCACGCGCTCCCAACTGCATCGGAGAGAAGAAGATGAGATTGCTGAAGAGCGAAGAGAATGCCAATATCAGAATACTGTCGAGAATGCTCACATCCGCAGCGAAAGCCTTCAGGATGAGATAGATTTCCACACTCTGAAGCACGCGCGCTGCCACCTCGGAAAACAACGAGAGATAGAACGTACGCTTGTGCTGACCGTGGAGCATCGCTATCTGGTCGTCTATCTGCTCCAACGTTTCCTTCTTAGATTCCGCAAAGCCTCTCGCCCATTTCTTCACCATCGGGATATGCGTAAGGATTCGGATGCCCTTCTGAGCCATGCCCGTACGATAACCGCGAGAGAAAAAGTAGATGCCCAGCAGACAGAATGCGCCTATCAGCACCAGCATGATGCCCATCGGAACGCCTACCGGATACATTGCCACGAAGAGGAATATCGACAAGAACCAGAACCAGAAATGCGAGAAGATGTGCATCATCACATAGAGGATAACCGACGAGGTGGCCTTGCTCACTCCCGTATAAGGCTTCAGCTCCATGATGCGGTAAGGCTCGCCGCCCATCAGTCCGCAGGGCGTAGTATAGTTGAGTGCAAATCCGCTCACAGTCAGTTTGTACACACGCCAGAAGGAAAGCCCCTTCACCTTGCCCTCGTCATTGATGATGAGATACCAAGAGAGCGTGTTCACCATATACACCACCAGCCACAGGGCGAGTATCAGCGGAAAGTAGATGCCCGCCTGCTTCAGATAGCGCCAGATGTCGGTATAGTCCATATCCATCGTACAGAGCATGATGACGATGGCGATGATACCGAAGGCCATGAAGATATTTCTGAACCGATTATTCATAAGAAGCTATTTTAACTAAAATCTCACAACAGAGCTTTTCGTGGCGATAATGCATATAGAAATATACGGCTGTGAAGACCACAATCTCCACACAGAAGTATATCCATGGCATACCCACTAAGATGCTCGCAAAGAGCGTAAAGCTGCGCCAGTTGAAAGTCAGGAAGTTGGCATACTTCATCAGCGGCAGACTGCCCTTGCGGAAGTCGGCACGCAGATTATCCGGCAACTGGTTAGGATACTTGTGGCGAATGGTTTTCTTGAGTTTCTGAAACCATGGTGTCTCCTTCTCCTGCGCCAGCGTATAGTTTTTGTAGAAGAACTGGAAGAACTTCTGCAGCGGCTCCCTTTTCCACTTCATCTGCTTGTAGATAGCCACCTGCTTGATGGCATCATCCATCTCGCTCCCCTCCTTGCCCTTCAGGAAGAAGAGGTGTATCTGGCGATAGTAGTCGGCCAGACGGCACTGGCGGGAGTGGCAGAGCAGACCGCTCACGACAGCCAGTCCCCATATCCAGAAGCCCCACTCTGGCATCAGACGGATGCAGATGCAGACATAGATGGAGATGAACCACAGATCGCCGGCAGCACCGTCGAGGATACGTCCCAGCGCACTTTTCTGATTGGTGAGTCGCGCCAGCTGTCCATCACAACTGTCGTACATATTCGCCCATACGAGCAGCAGAATGCCCACGATATTGATTTTCAAATCGTTGAAACCGAAGCAGATACCCGCTCCCACCCCCAGGAAGATGGAGAGGATGGTTACTACATTCGGCGTAACGTGCAGCATTCTGAAAAATCTCGCCCACTGATAGCCTATCGGGCGATAGAAATAAATGTCAATATGCTCCTCGGTGTCTGCAGACTTCAGAGAAGCTTGATATTCCTGATTTGCCATTTCTTTTTGAATTACTATACCTATTTATATATTATCACTATACCTTAATAAATAATAGCTATACCTATTTATATATTATAAAGGATTTTCTTTTTTTCTATATTTACTGAATTCTCGAAAAAGATCATCTCAAGGAGTCTCGAAAGAGATAATCTCTGAGACCTTCGCAAGAAACAATCTCAAGGACTTCAGAAAGAGATTATCTCAGGGATTCCCTTCTCTATTCTGCTTTCTCGAAATCCGTTACACCCTCAATAAACGGATGCTTTTCGAATTCCATGCAGAGACGCTTGGCTATATAATAAGCAGCAGTATCACGGCAAGGAGCGAAGCTTGGCCAGTCGTTGAAGTCGATAATTCTGAAACTGCCATCCTCGGATATGATGCAGTCGCCGCCGTAGATAGGAGTCTCGAGCACCGTGGCAGCCCTGTCGGCAGTCTTTTTCAAATCCTCCACCACGAATGGAATACCCTGCGCATCGCCGTTGATTACTTCAAGACCGAACTTGCTGCGATGACCGCACTTTGACGGATAGAACCAGTAGAAGAAATCAGTGCCTTCCACGCCATAAAACTTCACGAGGTCACCCTTCAGATGTTCATTGAGAACCACCGGAGAAATGTTTCTCATATCGAAACTCTGCAATACCTTCTCAGCTTCCTCGCGGGTCTCCACATAGCAGGTATCCTCCTTCTGCTGTGCACAGGCATTCCCACGCTTCAGCCAGCATGGATAGATATCCCAGTCGCCCAGACCGTCAAAAGATTCCACTATCTTGCTCTTCGGCATCGGGATACCGTCCTCCATCAGCAGGCTGGTCATCTCCGATCTCACGCAGTTCATCACGCCCACCGGAGTGTTCAGTCCAGGAAGGCCATCGGCCATAGCTACTTCCAACATCTTGAGTGCATTGTTACTGCGAGCCATACTGAAATAGCCAGCCACATCGTTCACAAACCAAACCGTGTTCATAAACTCAGAATACTCTTCAGGCTTTGTAAAGTGACTAACTTGCTCATCATTAGAATACTCACGGCATGGATAAACTGTCGCCCCGAGAGCCTTCAGTTGCTCACTCACAGCATTAAAGATGGCAGCGTCGCTATTTACACAGTTGGGTGAGAAACTGCTATCGCGCATGATACCATCGATAATCTTGCCTTCCAAAGGCAACAGGAATTTTCTTGCCTTGGCGATATCCTCCTTATGATCCACATCGAGAATCTTGTCGATAGGATAAGCCTCCAGGCGCAGACCTTCAGCCACAAGCTGGCGCTGGAAGTTGCGCATTCGGCTCATGCCCTGCTCCATACAATGATCGAGCACATCCAGGGCCTTGTCGCCCAGACAGTAGATGCCACCAGAAATCAGATGATCGTCGCCCTCGCACTGGTCGTGAAAACCGGTGATGAGCGGCTTGCATCGGTATCCCTGCTGGTCTATGAGGCTCTCCCCTTCCGCGCCGGTCTGCTCCTTCACGCCTACCCAGAGAGGCTTCTCGTCGTCCACGTAAGGAGTCACAGCCATGCAGCCGTCGATATCTTTGACGCGCTCAAAATGGCGGATATATTTCTTGAATTCCTCTTCACGGAAAATCGTATCAACAGTAGTCAGGCAGAAGCGTTCACCCCTGAGATAAGGCGACAGGGCATGAAGGCTGTGCATAGAGCTTGGGGTAGTTTTCACAATGATTTTGAGCGGCACAGGCAGATCCAGCTTCTTCAGATAACGATGCACGCTGGTACTCTGTTCGTTGATGATGACCACGATTTCTGATGCTCCACAATCCACGAAGATACGCATCAGGCGCTCTATCATCGGCTGGTCACATACAGAAACTAAGGGCTTTGGCTCCTCTACGCCTTCCTGCGCAAGGCGGCTGCCCTCACCGGCAGCAATAATTGCAAATTTCATATTATATTGTTGTTTAATATATTTTTTATTCAAGTTTCGCAAGTTCAGAAGTTAATGAAGTTAAAGGAGTTATCGCTCCCTACGGTCGCTGAGGAGTTAAGACAATAGGCTTTTTGGCGTAGTTATTAAGCTACAAGACATACGTCTTAACTCCTTAACTTCCTTAACTCCTTAAACTTCCTGATATGCGAAAGTTCAGTAGAATGTATATAAAGGAACGTATCAGGACTCCTGTATTTTGAACATACTTTGGTTACAAAGCAACATTCATAGAGATGCAGACACCCCCTTTTATAATACAAACTTATTTTAACGGATGCAAAGGTACAATAATTTTCTGATACGACAAACACTTGTCCGCAAGAATAAAACCTAAATAACTAAATTATTTTTCATTTCAGATAATTTAAACTTACTTTCTTGGCTCTTACGACAAAACTTCTTACCTTTGCAGCATGAAAAAAGAGAGAGACAACTACACTTTCCTGACTCATGCACCCGTTCATAGAGTCATTTTCACGATGGCAATTCCTACAATCATCAGTATGCTATCGACGAGCATGTACAACCTCGCCGACACCTATTTCGTGGGCACTATCAATACGCAAAGCGTGGCTGCCGTGGGCATCTCCTTCTCCGTGATGTCCATCATTCAGGCGGTAGGCTTCCTCTTCGGCCACGGTTCGGGCAACTATATTTCCCGCCAGTTGGGAGCCAAGGAGACGCAGAAAGCAGAGAAGATGGCCTCTACGGGCTTTATACTGAGCTTCTTTGCCGGACTTCTCATCGCCATCTTAGGACAGATTTTCATCACTCCGCTCGCCATTTTCCTGGGTTCCACACCCACCATCCTGCCCTATACAGAGCGCTACTTAGGCATCGTCATGCTCGGCGCTCCCTTCATGACCATGTCGCTCACACTGAACAATCAGATGCGCTTCCAGGGCAACACAATGTCTGCGATGAAGGGCATCCTGTCGGGAGTTTTGCTCAATCTGGTGCTCGCTCCGCTGCTCATCATCTACTTCTGCATGGGCATTACGGGAGCCGCCATTGCCACCCTCATCAGCCAGACTTTCGGTTGCTGCATGCTCTTTCTTATGAGCAGAAAGGGGCAGAATATCAGAATCCGCCTGAAAGACTTCACCCCCAATAAACAACTTGCGAAGGAAATCATTTTCGGTGGCACGCCCTCCCTTTCGCGTCAGGGATTGGGCAGCGTATCCACCATTCTGCTCAACGTGGCTGCCGGAGCCTACGGAGATGCAGCCATTGCGGGCATGAGCATCGTTACGCGCATCTCTTTCTTTACTTATGCGATCGTTATCGGACTGGGACAGGGTTTCCAGCCGCTCTGCGGTTTCTGCTATGGTGCCCATCTGTACCAGCGAGTGAAGGAAGCCTTCTATTTCTGTATCAAATGCGGTACAGTATTCCTCTCTGTATGTGCGCTGGTAGGCTTTATTTTCTCCGAGTCCATCATCGGCCTGTTCCGTAGCGATCCAGACGTGATCCATGTAGGAGCTGCAGCTCTGCAATGGCAGGTGCTCAGCTTTCCGCTTGTATCAACCATTGTACTCACCAATATGCTGATGCAGACCATCCGCAAACCTATCCGTGCCAATCTTGTGGCAGCAGCCAGAAGCGGACTTTTCTTCATCCCACTCATCTTTATATTGCCTCATTTCTTTGGTCTGCTGGGCGTGGAAATGTGTCAGGCTTGGGCAGATGCGTGCAGCTTTACCATGGCCATTCCTATCGCCTGGAGTGCTTTCAGGGATATGAACAGATTAAAGAAAACAGGAGAGATTCCGGTGGAATAACTCAAAAACTGGTGAAGAACAAACTACAGAAATAATCAAAGAAAACTGACAAATCCAAAAATTCTTCACATAAAGACAAGTATTACAGCCTTTTCAAAAGACCGCATATTATTGCAATTATGCAAAAATAATACATAATACAAAGCATAATTATACACTTACAATTTAAAACCAAGGTGCAAAAACAAGAATTCTCTGAAGTAAATCAAAGCACTATAGGAGGCAATTCTACTCGTCAAAAGAGACAATCGTATATGCTATGAGAGACACCTCTATACCTCACAAGAGCCTACTCTATGACTTCCGCAGCGAAACTCTATATTTTCTTCGACGTAACTCTATATTTTCCTTATTTTACTATATAAGCAGGAGGATTATTCTCTTCTAACAAGCACAAAAAACTCTAATAAGCGAATATTAAGAAGAGGCTTTTTCGAACAGAAAAGTAAGAACATTGAAACCAACAAGAAAAGTCTCATTCAGCGATGTCAATTTCAGTTTATTCAGTTTTTTTGTGCCATTACCAAACTTGAATAGAGAGTATATTATATATTATATATAAATATAATATATAATATAAATAATTTACTTACTATCTATAAGTACCCAAAAGCAATGTCATTAAAAAAACTGAATAAACTGAAATTGACATCGCTATGTTTTCTCTGAGAGATTTTCCACTCTGATTTTACAAAATATTTACATTAAAAAATCTTCAGACCATCTATCCAAGCAATAGTTATAATCTATTCCGGGAAGTTGCTTTCTCTATCCGAGCAGGCTGCTTTCTCTATCCGAGCAGGCTATTTTCTCTTTTCGAGCAGGCTATATTCACTCTTCAACATACCAAATCCCTCAAGAAAAGACTCAAGAACAAGCAAAGCCCACAACCTTTCTACAAACAAAGTCCACAACCTTCCTACAAACAAAGCCCACAACCTTTCTACAAGCAAAGCCCACAACCTTTCTACGAGCAAAGCCCACAACCTTTCTACAAGCAAAGCCCACAACCTTTCTACAAGCAAAGCCCACAACCTTCCTACAAGCAAAGTCCACAACCATTCTACAAGCAAAAACCCACAGCCACACCACATTCCTAATGCTCAAAAAATACTCAGAAAACAAGCAAATCCAGCAAAAAATCCCCAATATCTTACCCTTTAACATATTTTTAAAGTCAGTTTTGAAAAAAAATCGTTTATCTCGGCTTTTAGATTTGGAGATTTCAATCTTTTATTGTAATTTTGCAACGAATTTATTGACACACTGTATAACAATGAGTAAAGATACATTAACTCATCAGCTGACTGAGACCATCGAGGAACTTTCATGCCCAGAGTCACAGAAAGGTCTGTTTCATCAGCATCGAGACGGAAATCCACTCCCTTCGGGCAAGGCGCTCGAAGAAATCATCAGTCTGTCTCGCTCCATCCTTTTCCCGGGATATTTCGGCAACTCATCCGTCAATATCTCCACTATCAAGTATCACATCGGAGTAAGAGTTGAAAAACTCTATGAAAAGCTAAGCGAACAGATTCTTGCCGGTCTCTGTTTTGCCAACGACTGCGAGCACGAAACCCCTGCTGAACTGCAGCACCAGAGGGCCAAAGCCGGAGTCATCGCCGCCAAAGCCATCATGGAATTTCCGAGACTCAGAAAGATACTCGCCACCGATATAGAAGCTGCCTACGAGGGCGACCCGGCGGCTGTGAGCCAGGGAGAGATCATCTCCTGCTACCCCGTCATCAAGGCCATCACCAACTACCGACTGGCACACGAGCTCTACAAGTTGGGCGTACCGCTGATACCGAGAATGATGACCGAGCTGGCCCACTCTGAAACGGGCATCGACATCCACCCGGAAGCCACCATCGGCAAGCACTTCACCATCGACCACGGTACGGGTGTAGTGATAGGAGCCACCTGCATCATCGGAGACAATGTGAAGCTCTATCAGGGCGTAACCCTCGGAGCCAAGAACTTTCCGCTCGACAAGAACGGCAACCCTATCAAGGGAATACCTCGCCACCCTATCCTGCAAGACGACGTCATCGTATATGCCAACGCCACTATCCTGGGTAGAATCACCATCGGCAAGGGATGCGTAGTGGGAGCCAACGTATGGGTGACCAAGGATATGCAGCCGAAAACAAAAAAGTATAAGAAAGAAAAACAAAGTTTATTAGATATAGAATTCAATAATGGAACAGGAATTTGAACTCATTGCCAAGACCTTTATGGGTCTGGAACCAGTCTTGGCTGAGGAGCTCACCCAGCTGGGTGCCAACAATGTACAAATAGGTCGCCGCATGGTATCTTTCACTGGCGACAAGGAAATGATGTATCGTGCCAACTTCCAGTTGCACACTGCCATCCGTATTCTCAAGCCTATCAAGCACTTCAAGGCTCGTAGCGCAGAGGAAGTTTACGACGAAGTGCAGAAAATCAAGTGGGACGACATCCTCGACGTAAAGAAGACTTTCTCGGTAGATTCAGTAGTCTATTCAGAGGAGTTCCGCAACTCCCGATTCGTAACCTACAAGGTGAAGGATGCCATCGTGGATTGGTTCCGCGAGAAGATGGGCACACGTCCTAACATCAGCGTTTCCAACCCAGACATCCGTCTCAATATCCACATCGCTGAAGACAAGGCCACACTGAGCCTCGACTCAAGTGGCGAGAGCCTCCACCGCCGCGGATACCGCCAGGAGCAGGTGGAAGCACCGCTCAACGAGGTGCTCGCAGCAGGTATGATCCTGATGACCGGCTGGAAGGGCGAGTGCGATTTCATCGACCCAATGTGCGGTTCCGGCACCATCGCCATCGAGGCTGCCCTGATAGCCCGCAACATCTCTCCAGGTGTATTCCGCAAGGAATTTGCATTCGAGAAGTGGAATGATTTCGACAAGGACCTCTTCGATGCCATCTACAACGACGACTCACAGGAGCGCGAGTTCGAGCACCACATCTACGGCTACGACGTGGATATGAAGGCCGTGAATACTGCCAACCTCAACGTGCGTGCAGCTGGTCTCACCAAGGATATCACCATCCAGCAGCAGGACTTCAAGGACTTCCAGCAGCCTGCCGAGAAGAGCATCATCGTGATGAATCCTCCATACGGAGAGCGCATCTCTACCCCCAACCTCCTCAACACCTATAAGATGATAGGCGAGCGATTCAAGAAGGCTTTTGCCGGCAACGAGGCTTGGGTGCTGAGCTACCGCGAGGAATGTTTCGAGCAGATAGGATTGAAGCCTTCTATCAAGATTCCGGTATTCAACGGCAGTCTGGAGTGCGAATTCAGAAAGTACGTAATGTTCGACGGCAAGATGAAGGACTTCCGCTCTGAGGGCGGCGTAGTGAAGACTGATGCCGAGAAGAAAGAGATGGCTCAGAAGCACAGATTCAAGAAGGAACGCGAATTCAAGAAGCGCATCACTGAGGAGACTGAGAACGAGGAAGACGACATCCGCTCATTCAAGTTCCATACCCACCGACTGGAGGACTTCGAGAAGCGCCGTGAGGAAATTCGCCGTGGAGGCAGACCTCGCATCAGCGACAGCCGCAGAGGCGATGATGACGACGACAAGCGCGGAGGCCGTGGATTCAAAGGCGACCGTAAAGGCGGCAAGGACTTCGGAGGTAAGCGTGGCGGATTCAAGGGCGACCGTAAGGGTGGCAGAGATTTCGAAGGAAAGGACTTCGGAGGAAAGAGCTTCGGCGGAAAGCGCGGTGGATTCAAGGGCGACCGTAAGGGCGGCAGAGATTTCAAGCGCGGAGGAAAGCGTGACTTCTCCAACTACGACGAGGATTAAGTCTTCAACATCGACGAGGATTAAGCAAGAACTTGTTAAGACCTCATGCAGCGAAACACTGTATCATGTATCAATCATCTGATTATCAACAGGTTATTAGACACAGAACAGTATTACGCTGCATGATGAGGAAATAACAGAAATATTTTTTTAAAAGAAAAGTATGATTCTAAAGAATTCAATTTATAAATTAACTTTCGCCGCTATGATTTCAATGATGGCTATGAATGCCGGCGAGGCTTCGGCACAGAGCAAGGCTTCAAAGACTCATACAGAGACATTCCCAGTAGTGGCTGCCCAGAAGGGAGACAAGGCCTTCACACTGGAAGACCTGAACTTCGGAGGCAACAACTACCGCAACATGGTAGCGAAAAACCGCTGGTGCACCTGGTGGGGCGATGAACTCGTAAGACAGGACATCGACGCCTGCTATCTCGTCAACAAGACGACGGGCAAGGAGACAAAGCTCTTCAGCATCGACCAGATCAACCAGTGGATAGCACCTACCAAGGATATCAAGGTAAGAGCTCTTTACAATGCACAGTTCCCATTCGCAGGCAAAAGCATCGTAATGGTGAGCAACGGCAGCAAGCTGTTCACCATCGACTTCAAGAAGCACAAGCTCATCAGCGAAATGGAATATGCTGAAGGCGAAAGCCTGCTGGAAGCCAATGCCCAGCAGAATGCATTTGCCTATCTCAAGGGCAGCAACCTGTACGTGCGCACCTTCGACGTGGCCAACTACAATGCCATGACCAAGGACAAGAAATCGCACGATTTCCAGATTTCTACCGACGGAAGCCACGAAATCGTATATGGGCAGAGCGTTCACCGCGATGAATTCGGCATCTCAAAGGGCACATTCTGGAGCCCGAACGGAGAGAAGCTGGCATTCTACCGCATGGATCAGAGTATGGTGACCGACTATCCGCAGGTGGACATCCCGGAAATCGGATTCGACCATCCGGAGACTCAGAGCTGCATCGCCACTCCGGCACCAGACAAATATCCGATGGCAGGAGAGACCTCACACAAGGTGACCGTAGGCGTATTCGACTGCCTCACCGGAAAGACCATCTATCTGAAAGCCGGCGACCCTACAGACCGCTACTTCACCAATATCGCATGGAGCCCGGACGGCAAGACCATCTATATGTTTGAGTTGAACCGCGACCAGAACGACTGCCGCCTGACTGCCTACAGCGCAGAGACGGGTGAGAAGACAGGCGAACTGTACCGCGAGACCGACGAGAAATACGTAGAGCCATGCCACCCTATCCAGTTCCTGCCTTGGGACAGCAGCAGCTTCATCATGCAGAGCCGCAAGGATGGCTACAACCACCTCTACCTCTGCACCCTGGGCAAGCACGGCAGCCGCATGGCAAGCAACACAGAGTCGCTCGAAATCAAGCAGCTGACAAGTGGCAAGTGGGAAGTGATGGACGTGCTCGGCTTCAATGCCAAGACCAAGAGCATCATCATCGCCAGCAACGAGTGCTCACCTATCCAGCGCAACATCTTCAGCGTGAATACCAAGACCGGCAAGCGAAAGATGATAGACGACTGCGGCAAGGGATGGCACAACGCTACGCTGAGCCAGAACGGAGAGTACATCTACGACAACTACTCCACACCGACCCTGCCTCGCAAGATAGCTATCGTAAATACTGCCAACGGCAAGCGCACGGCTTACTTCACAGCCGAAAACCCTTGGAAGGGATACAACGTGCCGGAATACAGTTGCGGTTCCATCAAGGCCAACGACGGCGAGACAGACCTATACTACCGCATGGTGAAGCCAGTGAACTTCGATCCTAACAAGAAGTATCCTACTATAATATATGTATATGGTGGCCCTCACGCCCACAATGTGGATGCCCGCTGGAACTACTCCAGCCGCGGATGGGAAACCTACATGGCAGAGAAGGGATACCTGCTCTTCATCCTCGACAACAGAGGCAGCGAGAACCGTGGCAAGGCTTTCGAGCAGGCTACATTCCGCCAGCTGGGACAGGTGGAGATGCAAGACCAGATGCAGGGCGTGGAATATCTGAAGACCCTGCCATACGTGGATGCCGACAGAATCGGAGTACACGGATGGAGCTTCGGCGGATTTATGACCATCTCGCTGATGACCCACTATCCAGACGTATTCAAGGTAGGCGTGGCAGGTGGCCCAGTCATCGACTGGCACTGGTACGAGGTAATGTATGGCGAGCGCTATATGGATACTCCTCAGACCAACCCTGAGGGCTACAAGAAGACCTCTCTGCTCTATCAGGCCAAGAATCTGAAGGGCAAGCTGCAAATCATCCAGGGCCTCAACGACGTAACGGTGGTGCCTCAGCATTGTCTCACCTTCCTGAAGGCCTGCATCGCAGCCGGCACTCAGCCAGACTTCTTCGTCTATCCAGGTGAGCCTCACAATATGCGCGGTCATCAGAGCACTCACCTGCATGAGCGCATCAGCAACTATTTCTTCGATTATCTCAAGTAAATACTTAGGAGTAAGCTCCCCGAGAAAGAGGAGTTTACTCCTACATCAATAACAAACAATAACTTACAGCAAATGAAAATTTTATTGTTAGGAGGCGGTGGC
>ENA-OPCK01000723-OPCK01000723.1-human-gut-metagenome-genome-assembly--contig:-NODE-723-length-15358-cov-2.265438_pt1 | contig 15358 bp, 10 predicted proteins | sample MGYA00241249_ERZ501478 | MGnify/ENA primary metagenome ERZ501478 (study PRJEB25962, sample SAMEA2042629) | human gut metagenome | biome: human gut; feature: human-associated habitat; material: faeces...
TCCAGTTTTTTGTCGGTTATGGCTATACCATTTTGTCGTGTTACTATCAGCAACTTGCCGTTTTTCAGGCTCTCCATATAAAACACTTCATCGTTAGCGTCGATGGTGTGCATGGTAAACTCTCCTGTTTTTATATCGTTTACCCAAATTCTTCCTTTATCAGAGCCGAAATAGATTTTTCCGTCTGCCTCTACAGCCGATAGGAAGTTCTGTTTGTCTACAGCCTTGGTCTTTTTATTTGTGGCGAAGTAAGTACTCTGTTTATTTGTCTTGGCGTCTATGCATCTAAGTCCGTCGTCGGTAAGTACCCATTCGTGTTGGCGAGAATCGAGGAACACACGGTTTACTTTTCCGTAATTCTCGAATGTTACACAGTCTCCCGTTACTCTAACCGCTCCAGTTTCGGGCGAGAGTAACCATACGGATGAATTGTTAAGCGTATAGATACGGTCGGCGAAAAAGTCGATATCTCCTTTAGGCTTTATTTCATGAAATGCTTCTTGGCGCTTGTCGAACCTGAAGGCGCGTCCGTCATAGCTTAGGCACCACACGTTTCCGTGGCTATCCATATCTAACTTGTCCACACGGTTAGAACTCCACTGTGAATCGTTGTCTTTATGAGCCTTGTATATTCTGAATTCATACCCATCGAAACGGTTAATGCCATTCCATGTGGCAAACCATATCAATCCGTCGCTGTCTTGAATCATATCCATTATCGTATTCTGCGACAGGCCGTTTTCTTGTGTATAATGAGTAAATGTGCAATTTAGCTGTGCACGGACACCTATTACCGATAAAAAAAGTATAATGGTAAGAACGACGTTTCTTTTCATATCTGTTACCTATGGTTAGATTAGATAACTACAAATGTACAAAAAAATGTGTCTGTGCAAAAAAATACATGTTCTTAAAACGAAAAAAGCCGACAGTAGTCACTTTGTGTGGTAGACTACTGTCGGCTAAATAAATATAATCGATAAATCAGCTTCAGCGTTTTATGTTGGTTAGTAAGGCATTACCGTTTGCTATCGGATTCCATCCGTCATTGCCTTTCAGTACATCTTCGGGCGAATAGCCGGCAATGCTTTTCAGCTGTTTGCCATACGAAACTCGCTGTTTAGTATCGGCTCCGTCGCTTGTATTCTTATATTCGGCAAAGAATACGGTCTTTTCGTTTGCCGGATTTCTCCAGTTATCCCATCCTGCCGGTAGGATATGTTTACCTAACTGACACTGGATGTAGACTACTTGCGCATAAGGTCTCCAAGGGCGAGACAGGTAAACCGATTTTGCTTCGGGGGCTGCGGTGAGGCGGCAGTTCCAGAATACATATCCGTATTGTTTGCCTTTGTCGGTGGCAGGGGCGGTTACATATCCATCGCCTACGCTGTGTATCTCGCAGTTGCGGAATACGACGGTAGACCATCCGAAGATGAAATCGACAGTACCTTCTACGTAGCAATCTTCATAATACTGACGGCTCTCTTTGCCATAAGTGTAGAGAGTGTCTTGATTGCCGAGGAAGCGGCAATGCTTGAAGTAGGCACGGTCGCCTTCTATAAAGCACGCTACTGCTTGACCAACTCTGCCTGCTGTGTTGGCGAAAGTAATGTTCTCTGCATAGAAGTCGGGTGCATAGATATATGCTGTACTTGAGCCAGATGTAGACATCTCATCGCCAAGTGCGTTGAGCTTCTTAGCGTATCCGTCGTTGGTGATGACAGCTCCTTCTTCGCCTATCATTGAGACATTTATCTTTGATGCCGGGACAATGAGCTTTTCCTTATACTCACCGCTGCGAACCAAGATGGTAGTGCGTTTGTTCTTGCGGAAATCGGGTACAGCGTTGATGGCTTCTTGTACGGTAAAGAAATCACCGCTTCCGTCTTTGGCTACTACATAGTCATAATGGCGTACTTCTTTAGCAAGTTCGGGGAAGTGTGAAGCCAAAGAATCGGCAGCTAACGACGCTACTCTGCGTGCACCAAATACATTGAGGTGAGTATTGTCTTGTCTGCCTTTAGGACATGCCGGCGATACGCCTTCGGGAATCCACATGAATAGTTTCTTAGAGCCTTCTACTCCGTAACTTTCTACCAATTGGCGAGTAGCATCATTCAAATCGATGAAGCAAACCTTCATTTCGCGTGCCACGTTGCGTGGTGAGTCGAGGTATTTTCCGTGGGTATCTATCAGTTTATCGCCTTCTTCTACAGCGGTGCTTTTTTCAGAGCGAACATCGTCGGCTGCTATGGCATTAGCGTTTTCTCCGAAATTGCGTCGAACTATAGAGTTGAACAAAACGGGAATACCTCCTTTGCTGCGAGTTTCGGTTACGAACTTACGCAGATTGGCATCGAAAGTTGTACCGGGGTCGGTATGACGTTTCTCGTCGGCTTTCTCGTCGTTATGTCCGAATTGGATAAGCACGTAGTCGCCCGGACGAATACGGTCGAGCACCTCTTGCCATCTGCCTTCATCAATAAAGCTCTTAGAACTGCGTCCGTTTACGGCATGGTTTTCTACACGGATATTTTCAGAAAAGAATCCGCCTAATACGTGTCCCCATCCGCGTTCTTGGTTGCCTGCGTCGAGCGACTTATTGGCCATGGTAGAGTCGCCAATCATGAATACGGTTACTACATTATCGGCTTTGAAAGCGGAGAGCAGCAGTACTGCTACCGCCATAAGTAAGAATTTCAGTTTATGAATCATAGTAATCAAATCTAATAAAGTGTTTATGGTATAAGAGCCACCCTTACATCAGTATACTCTGTTTGTCAGGATGGCTCTTTTTCTAAAGAAATCTAAGTTTCAGATGAGAATTCTTGTTTTTACTTCAACCAGCGTGGGTCGCCTACCTGGTTGTCCTTCAAGTCTTGAGACTGAACGGTGAAGTCGCCTTTTGCAGCGTCAGCAAACTGAGGATCGCATTCGGTTGCCACAGAGCTGTGGTCGTCTTTGTACAAGTTACTCCACAAGTTAGGACAGTTGAAGTAGTAGTTGTTAGCGTATGTAGCTGTAGCTTTCATCTTATCGCTTCTTCCCCATACACCAGAGTTAACGCCAATCGTTGGTGATTCCAATCCGATACCGTAGAACAAGCAGTTCTCTACATTGAGAGTCTTACCCTTAGCCAAGCTGAACAGACCACGGTTGTTGCTGTTGTCAACAGTAGCAACATTATACAGAGTACAGTTCGTCATAGTAAAGTCTGTAGGTACTTCTATACGGATGAAAGTACGTTTTACATCTGTAATTGTAGAGTTGGTTAAAGTTACCGAAGCCACAGTACCCTTACGGATATCGAATACACCATCACCACCATCGCCAATGTTAGAGATGATACAGTTGTTTACTGTGATAGTTCCAAAGTTAGCTGCAGCGTTGCTGTAAATCATGTTATTGTTAGTGTTCTTGATTTCACATCCTTCGAGTGTCAAGCTACCCAATGAACCTCCCTTAGCTTCGATGAAGTTGCCGTAATTGTTTTCTACATCAAATATGATGTTGCTCATGCTGAACGAAGCTATGTCGCTGGTGAAGATGAAGCGTCCGCCAGAGATAGTAGGCTTATTAGTAGGATCGATAGAAGTCAATGAGATAGACTTAGTCAACTCGAAGTCTTCTGTCAATGTGTATGAGTTACCCAACAATACAAATGCGTCACCGTCATTAGCGTCAGTAAGTTTCTTAGCCAAATCAGCGCCTTCATCGATAAGAATCATATCGCCTGTATCGATACGAGTCTTGAAGTTTACAGTACCGCGTGTAACGCTTCCGCGTTTCATTACGGCTTGGTATTGAGTATCTTGAGTCAATCCGTCTATAGTAACATAACCGTTATTTACGTCTTCGCTTGTAACAGTATACTCTAAAGCAGCCGAAGCGTCAGAAACCGGAGTAACGATTACTTTATTTCCGGCATCAGCACTAGTCATCATACCGTCAGTCCAGCGAATTACAGCCGAGTGATGAGTGATTTCGGCAGCGTCTACAGCTTTGAAAATCTGCTCAGCGTCGGTAGTAACTTTCATTCCTGTCCATTTAGAGTCTGCGATACCTTCGCCTACAGCCTTAACCTGTACATAATAAACTGTTTCGCCCAGCAAACCTGCCTTTACAGTGTAAGTATCGGCGTTGATACCTTCTTGAGTAAAGACAGGAGTACCTTCGGCAGTGGTGCCCTCGTATACTTCTACAGTATAGCTGGTAGCCTTATCCATAGCATCCCATGAAAGTTCCAAGTTCACGCTATTGCGTACACGTACCGACAAGTTAGTCGGTGACAAAACTCTGCTCAACTCAAGTGAGTGTACAGGGTCGATGTCGCTGCATGAAGAAATTACGCCTCCAGCCATCAATAATGCTGCCATGCAGGCAACTGGCAATATATGCTTTTTCATACTTTCAATCTTTAGTTTTTCACATTGTTAATTATTATACCAGTCATAATTCTTCAATTCTGGATTGGCATCCAAGTTATACTGGAATATCGGCCAATACATGTACATATCCGGATCGCGGGTATAAAGAGATTCAATCTTAGAAGCTTTCAGAGTCTTTTCGCTAATCCATTCTTTTCTTTCGCCGGCGTTATCTGTCCACTGTTCGAAACCAGCAGGTGCTTCGTTAATGTCTTTTTGACCTTTGTTCAATCCCCAGATTTGGATAGCTGCATTGGCGTGTGTCTTCTTGTCGGCTCCGTCAGTAAAGTCGGTCATTTTGAAGAATACAAATCCGCTGAGGTATTCATAATCTCCTTTACGTAAGCTGAGCTGAGTCATTTTTTCTTTAGCCAATTCGAGGTTAGCTTTGAGTTTGCCCCAACGTACCAAGTCGTTTTTACGAATCATTTCGCCTGCGAATTCAAAGCCACGTTCGTCTTCGATAGCTTTCTGCATTTGTTCTTTAGAAGTCAGAGCTGCTACGTGTGCGTCAACCTTTTCTGCCCAGTCTGCTTGTGCGAATGCACGCTGACGGATTTGTTTCAGATAAGGAGCTGCTGCACTTGCACCATTCAGGTAGTTCTCTACTTCGGCACGCATCAATATTACATCTGCATAACGCATGTAGATTTTGTTGATGCCATCGTCAGAACTGCTAACTTTGCGACTCATCCATTCGTAGCGTATTTTACCGAAGTACCAAGTGCTTACGTTCTTTTTTAAGATGTTCTGTACGCCCTTAGTCCAGTCGTAAGGAATACAAGTAATATCACGACGGAGGTCTTTTATATCGTAGTCGAAGTACAAGTAAGGCAACGGGCCAATGTTACCGCCCTGCTTAGCGCCCACAAAGTCGTCGGTAGTGGTGTGCTTGATAGCGAAGTCGTAAGCCATACGTCCACGTGCTGACGGTTCGTTAGCAAACGGTATTTCCCAAAGAGATTCTCCACCAGCGTCTATAACATCCTGGCAGTTGTTTTTAAATACTGTTTCAAATTTAGATTCCAATTTAACGTAACGTCCTTCTTGATCCATAACATCTTTACAAGCCTGCAAAGCGATAGGGTAGAGAACTTCTTTAGACAGTTCAGGGTCGTTACTTGTGCGTACTGTTCCGTCGGCGCGGAGAGCAGAACCTGCAGCGTACAAGCAAGTACGAGCCAACAATCCTTTTACGAATACCTTGTTGATGCGTTCTACTGTCTTGGTATCTTCTATTTCGTTAGGCCATGCTACCATATCCTGTGCTTCGCGAAGGTCGGCGATAATTTGTTTGTAGATAATATCGCGGTCGGTACGAGGCAAGTTCACTGTTTCCGGAGTGATAGGCTCGAAACGTGCCGGAACATCTCCCCATGTAGTGATAAGGTCTACGTAAGCTATAGCACGGAGGGTAAGAGCTTCACCGTAAAGCTGACGAAGACGAGCGTCGCTGCTCAATTCGGCATATTGTTTGAGTCCGGCAATTGCCAAGTTGGCTTTTTCTATACCAGAGTAAATGTTAGACCAAGGTTCTTTGGCATCGGCAATGTTTAACTGTCCGTTGTTTGGCGATACATTATATGTAGCTATGTTAGCCTTATCGTCCGATTTATCTGAGCCGTTGAACCATTCTACGTCGGTGTTCATGCCGTAGTATGAAGTGAAACGTGCACGATAATTCTGTTCACCGTAGTAGGTATATATATTATATACAGTACCTTTTGCCAAATCGTAGATAGAGAAAATGTTCTTGTCATCGAGCGAAGATGGCGACTTGGTGTCGAGGAAGTTATCTCCGCAAGAAGTAAGGAAAGCACCTCCTACCATAGACATTGCTATCAGTGATTTATATATTTTTGTTTTCATAAATAATCTATGTCTTAATCTTTAATTAAAAGTTCAAGTTCAATCCAATTACAAACTGACGGCTCTTAGGATAAGCAGAGTAGTCAACACCCGGAGTCATAGCTGTCTTGGTTCTGGTAGAAACTTCAGGGTCGAAGCCAGAGTAGCCAGTGATGCAGAACAGGTTATATCCTGTCATGTAGAAGCGGAGGCTGTTTACTCCTACTTTCTTAGTCAGGTTAGCTGGTAAAGTATAACCCAATGTAAGAGTGCTAAGACGCAAGAATGAACCGTCTTCTATAGCCCAGTCTGTCAGGGTGTTCCACTTCATCAACGGCGACCACATTGTAGTGTTGGCGTTCATTGCTGCCAGTTCTTCAGGATCGTTGCTGATAGTACCGTCTGCGCGGAGGTTAGTCCAACGTTGACCATCTGCCATGATATCTATCAAGTTACGGTATTTAGAGTTTTGTCCTGCAGTGGTGTATTCAATCTTGTTAGCATTGTACACGTCGTTGCCAATGCTGTAAGTGAAGTTAGCTGCGAGGTCGAATCCGTAAACGCGAGCGTTGAATCCGAAACCACCAGTTGCTTTAGGGTTAGTATCGCCTATGATAGTACGGTCTTTAGTAGTGATCTTGTTGTCTTCGCTACCGTCGATGTTCTTCAGTTTAAGTGAACCCGGACGAACGAACTTATCGCCGATAACAGCTGATGCATCAGCTACGCCTTCTTTTAATATCCATCTCTTTGAAGATGAGTCGTATCCTTCGAAGTCGCTAACTTCGTAACGGCCATCGCTTACGTATCCGTAAATCTGACCGATAGGAGAGCCCGGACGAACTACGAAGTCTGAACCGATTTCTGAAGAAGGCCAGTTAGATGCTGCAGAGTATTCTTCCAAACCGCCCAATGTCTTGACATTGTTCTTGTTGAAACCGATGTTTCCGTTTACGGTGAAACCGAAGTTCTTTTTGTTTATAGCATTCCAAGTAAGAGAAACTTCGAAACCTTTGTTTTCTGTTTCACCCAAGTTACGCCATTGGTATGCGTATCCTGTACCTGATACCGGGAATTCAATCAACAGGTCTTTAGTTGTATTCCAGTAGTATTCTACCGATCCGTTAAGTTTTCCACCAAGGATAGTGAAGTCAAGACCAAGGTTACGTGTATGAGTGGTTTCCCAAGTCAAATCGGGGTTGTACATGTACGAACCAGTTGTCCAGTAGCTCTTTACGAAGTTGATCCATCCTAAAGCTGTTCCTGAACCTGTCGACCAGATAGGGCTGGTCTTGTCGCTGTCGATAGCGTTGTTACCTGCGGTACCGTAGCTGATACGGAGCTTCAAGTCGTCCAACCATGAGTTGGTTTTCTGCATGAATTTCTCAGAAGATATACGCCATGCTACTGCAACTGATGGGAAGAAGCCCCAGCGGTTGTCTTCTGCAAACTTAGAAGAACCATCGGCACGGAATGTAGCGCTTACCAAATATTTGCTTTGGAAGTCATAGTTAATACGGCCGAAGTATGATAACAAGTTATCATCGGCGTTAGTATACTTATTAGTATTGTAAGCTGTACCCTGGCTAGTCAGTGAGAATGCCTGATCTGCATTGAACTGTTTAGGGAAGTAGCGAATTTCGTCGGTATCATTATTAGATTTAGTAGATACGATTTCCTGACCAACCAATACATCCAGGTGGTGATCTTTATTCTTCAGCAACTTATCGAAGTTGTAGCTCAATGTATTAGCGTTACGGAATGTTTCACGGTCTTTGCTATTGAATGTTACGATAGGCTGTTCGTTACCGTTGATACGTGAGTTGTAAGTACTTACGCCATAGAAACGTTGGTCTTTGCTAGTGTACTGCTGCAAACCGAATTCAGTCTTGAACTTCAAGTTCTTGATGATTTCCCAAGTAAAGCTACCGTTGTAGTCGAATGTCTTACGAGACTGACGGCGGTCGTTATCCCATACTGATGTAACAGGGTGGGTAAGACTCATATCAGGGTCGTATCCTTCTTCCAGTGTTCCGAAGTTGAACGGAGGATAAACCATAACGTTCTTCATACGAGAGTCGGCAGAAGAAACTTCTTTCTTGGATTCGTTGGCACCTGCACCGTTGATGTCTGTATCGGAGTAACGTGCAGAGAAGTCGATTGTGATATTCTTAACCGGCTTGTAGTTCATCTTCAAGCTCAAGTTATCGCGCTTAAAGTCAGAGCCAATCATGATGGCTTTATCGTCCATGTGAGCGTAGTTGAAAGTGAATTTCATCTTATCGCTACCACCGCTGATGCTCAAGTTATGGTTGAATGTATGTCCTGTACGACCGAATACCTGATCTTGCCAGTTATTTGCTTCAACATCGTTGTACAAGTCCATATCCTGATAGTTTCCGAACATCTTGGTATAATCGTCAGGGTTAATCTTAGTTTGGTCGTTGCTCTGCAACATAGACTTCTCATACTGCCATTTTACATAGTCGGCACTGCTTAAAGTGTTGAGTTGCTTAGTTTCTGAATGGTTGCCTTTACGTATTAATTGTATGTAGAGCCTCAGTAACTAAAATCCTAGTCTTTTGAACTCACTCTCAAAGTTGGGAGTGAAGATTCCTTTGCCTATATTCTGGCGGATGTCATCCAAACCCCAGAAACGTCCTCCGTCGAGTTCGTCGGATGGAGAGATGGTATCGTCTATCGTGGCGCGAAAACTGAAGACAAGTTCCTTTTCGCGTTCCGACTCGAATACATAATGTGTGAGACGCTCGGGGTTAAAGTCGGTTATGCCCAACTCTTCTCTTGCTTCACGGTTAAGGGCGATGTCAATGCTTTCGCCCAAATCTACATGTCCTCCTACCGAAGTATCCCATTTCCCCGGTTGGATGTCTTTCCATTCCGGTCGTTTCTGTAGGTACAACTCTCCTTTACTGTTGAACACATGCAAGTGAACTACCGGATGCAATAATTTGCTTCCGTTATGACATTCACCTCGTGTAGCGGCTCCGGTAATGTTTCCTTCTTCGTCTACTATAGGAAACATTTCTTCGTTATTGTCTGCTATCATTTAGACTCTCTTAATTTATCGTCTATGGCGGCAATTTTCTTAGTTACCAATTCCATGTCACATTTCAGACGTTCTATTTTACGTTGAATATCCTGTACTAAAGAATTGCCTTTCTTTGATGCTGATGTCAGGAATCCTAAGTTGTTCTCATAAGTCTGGATATCGTTCTTCAGTCCTTCATAAGTACGAACCAACTTTTCGCGGTCGCGATACAAGTTGTTTCCGCTACTTAAGTTAGACTTGAATGAAGAAAGCTTCTTTTCAGATGCCGTGATGTTAAGTTTAGCGAACAGACGGTCTACTGTAGAGTGGAAATCATTATAAAGACGGTCTTTTTCTTTAAACGGAACATGACCTATACCATTCCATTCCTTTATAAGTCCACGAATCTTATCGGCTACAGATTCATCTTCGTTTCCTGCTTTTTCTATTTCATGCAGCTGACTGATGATGTTTTCTTTCTTAGCCATATTATCAGATTCTACAGAACGCTGTGAAGAATTGGCCTTGTTCTTCTGTGCGAAGAAATGATCGCACGCTCCGATGAATCGTTTCCATACAGCATCAGAATGCTTTTTAGATACCGGACCGATGGTTTTCCATTCTTTCTGAAGTTTGGTCAGTTCATCGGCAGTTACTTTCCAGTCGGTACTGTCCTTAAGAGCTTCTGCTTTTTCGCACAAGGCACGCTTCTTCTCAAGATTTTCGGCCATGCTGTTTTTTATATCTTTATAGAAAGCAGCTTTACGTTTGAAGAACTCATCGCATGCGGCGCGGAAACGTTCGAATATCTTCACGTTCATTTTCTGCGGAGCATAACCGATAGTCTTCCACTTAGCTTGAAGAGCTAAGATCTCTTTGGTCTTGTCTTCCCAGTCGGCGAAAGTTTTGAATGTATCATACTCCATAGCTTCTGCTATCTCGCAGATAACTGTTTTTTGGTCAAGATTATTCTGTTCCTTTTCTTTCAGTTCTTCGAAGTGTTGTTGGTGACGGCGGTTGATAGCTGTAGATGCCGCTTTAAAGCGCGCCCAGATAGACTCGCGCAGTTCTTTTGCTACAGGACCGATGTTACGGAATTCCTGATGCAAGTTCTGCAACTGATGGAAAGCTGATACCACATCATCTTCGGCTGCAAGTTTCTCCGCAGCTTCGCATAATTTAGTCTTTTGTTCCAAGTTCTTCTTGAAATCGTATTCACGGAACTCATTGTTCAGCTTCACCATATCATAGAACTTCTCAGTATAGAGCTGATATGATTTCCAGAGTTCGTTTACTTTTCCTATAGGAACTTGTTTAATGTCATTCCATTGCTGCTGCAGCTCCTTGAACTCATTATATATTTTACCTGTATCGTCAGAGTTTTCGATAAGGTCTTTCATTTTATCCAATATCTGGAGTTTCTTAGCCAAGTTATCTTCTTTTTCTCTTTCGGCTTCTGCTGCCATTTCGCTGCGTTTCTCTTTGATGGAACTCATGATTTCTTTGAACTTGTTTTCCAGTGGGTCTGCTGCGGGTACAAATTCTTCGGGTTTTCCGCCTTGTTCTTCAAATGCTTTACGTGCTGCCTCTTGTTCTGCTTTATGCAACTTGTAGAAAGTCTGTTTCAACAAGTCGATTTCTTGCTTGTCGGCATTGCAAGCGTCATTGTCAATTTCAGACAGTCTTTCTATGACTTCTTCTTTGGTTTGTTTAGGTGCATAAGCAGCTTTTTCTGTAGTTTCTACAGTGGGTACCGAAGCTTCTGCAATATTTTCTACAGGTGCTTCAGTTAGCGGGCGATTGGTTTCATTTACTTCCATCGTATTTAGATTTTAAAGAATATATCTTTGTTTCTTTAACTATAGATTACAAATTAAGAGAAATAAAATGAATTTTCATATTATTTTGCTAATTTTTTAGCTTTCGCTCTGAATTTACTATAGTTTGTCGAGGCGTTGTGTTATACAGATTTAGCTTATTTTTTATCTGCGTTTAAACGCTCTTCTATAAATGACATTATGTTATCGGTATCGTCTGGATGGAACCAGGTGATGTCTGCGTCTCTTTTAAACCATGTGACTTGCTTACGCGAGTAGATGCGTGAGTTTTGTTTGATTTTCTCGATGGCGAATGGCAGTTCCCATTCTCCGTCGAGGTATTTGAACATCTCTTTATACCCTACGGTGTTTAGCGAGTTGAGGTTTTTATATTGGTATACGCTTTTGGCTTCTTCAAGCAGACCGTCTTCCATCATGATGTCTACACGTTTGTTTATGCGTGCGTATAGTTCTTCGCGCTCTCGTTTTAATCCTACTTTTATGATGTTGAAGGGGCGTTCTTTAGTCTGACTGGTGCGGAATGAGGTATATGTTTGTCCGGTCATGTAGCATATCTCTAATGCATGAATCACTCGCTTGGGGTTTTTCTTATCGACAATGTCGTAATATTCGGGGTCGAGTATCTTCAGTTCCGCGCATAATCTTTCCAGTCCCACGTTTTCGTAATGCTGCATTAGTGTCTTTCGCGTTTCTTCGTCAACGGTGGGAATGTCGTCTATCCCTTTACATACGGCATCTACATACATCATCGAACCTCCGGTAAGCACTATTACGTTGTGTCGTTTGAATAGCTCATCCAGTTTCTTCATCACTTCCGCTTCGTATTGGGCGGCGCTGTAGTAGTCTGTAAGTTGAAGTGTTCCTACAAAATGATGCTTTACCCTTGCCAGTTGTTCTGGGGTAGGGGCGGCTGTACCAATCTTCAAGTCGGCATACAGCTGTCTTGAGTCGGCCGAGATGATTTCGGTATTATAATGTTCTGCTATGTTTAGGCTCAGGTCAGTCTTTCCGATACCTGTAGGACCAATTAAGACGATAAGAGTTGGTTTGCTGTTCATGTCTTAAACAGAAAAGATAAAGAGGTTATATGTAGTGGTGTAAAAAACACGACGCGAGTTATTCGGATTGTGCCGCATGAAATCGTTGTCGAACTCATCCGGTTTTTCCGTATAATCCGCGTCGTTTATTTATTTCGCTTTCGGGCTATATCAATAGCGGTCGTCGTCGTAAGGATTACCGCCGTCGCTCATTTCGTAACCTTCGTCGTCGAGCTCGTCGATATTGTATTCTTGGTCGCCGTAGAAGTCTTCTCCAAGGTCGAGTGATGTGTTGTTAGCCATTTGCTCTTCAAAGTCGATTGTCTGCTGCGGAGGATTACCTTCCTTGCGTGAGCATATAGCGTGCTCCAAGTCCTTACCAGTTATGATTTCCGACAATTCGATAAAGAATACACGTTCTGCCAATGGGTCGAACACGTAGATAAGTTTCTGTTTCTCATCTTCAACAAGTTCGCTCAGCGGTGTATCTTTCATTACGAAAGAATCCTCTTCCGAGCTACTGTTGCCCATATCTTCCAGAGTTACTTCGATTTCTTTTTCCCAATCGTCGTCACAAATGAAGAACGATGTCATTTGGTCATCTTTGTATCCGGTACTTTTCAGTATCGCTTCATGAAAGTCGAAAAATGATGCTTCAGAGTCGATTTTGATTTCTCTCAAGAAATCATCAACTTCATCGGATATAATTCTAAATTTGTATACCATAATATTTTAGTTTCTAAAAATATAGTCGGGTTGTTTATTATCGTAAAATACCTCTCTGCGAATTTTCGATGAACGAAAGAATGTACTCTATTTCAGGGGTGATGGTAACCTCTTCTCTTACTTGTTTCAGAGCGTCGCTTACATTCTTTCCGCTGTTATAGATGATACGGTACGTATTGTGAATGCTTTCTATCAGAGAAACCACGGCGTCTCAGTCCGATGATATTGATACCACAATATGCTATCGGTTCTCTTCCGGCGATGATATACGGCGGAATGTCTTTGCTGAAACGGCTACCACCCTGAATCATTACATATCCTCCTACATGGCAGAACTGATGCATCAGTACATTTGCGCTGACTATGGCGTTGTCATCGATAACTACTTCACCGGCCATCTTGGTAGAGTTACCGATGATACAGTTGTTGCCTACGAAAGTATCGTGAGCTACGTGCACACCCTCCATAAGCAGGTTGTTATCGCCTACTACGGTCTTTCCTTTGGCAGCGGTTCCGCGGTTGATAGTTACGTTTTCGCGTATAGTGTTGTTATTACCAATTTCGGCTGTTGTTTCTTCGCCTTTAAATTTCAAGTCTTGCGGAATTGCTCCGATTACAGCACCAGGGAAAATTCGGTTATTGTTACCTATTCTTGAGCCGTACAAGATGTTTACATTAGGCATAATCTGATTGTTGTCGCCAATGACTACATTCTTGTCGATATATACGAATGGGCCTATCTCAACGTTATTCCCTATCTGTGCTTCTGGATGTATGTACGCTAATGGGCTTATCATGTTCTTATTTGTTTTTTACGATTTGTGCCATAAATTCGGCTTCACAAACTATCTTTTCGCCTACGAAGACATATCCTCTCATGGTAGAGATACCTCGACGTATCGGGTCGATGAGTTCTACTCTGAAAATCAGTGTGTCTCCCGGTACTACTTTCTGACGGAACTTCACATTGTCTATCTTCAGGAAGTAAGTAGAGTATTTATCAGGATCAGTCAGCGAGTTCAGAACCAATAAACCTCCTACTTGTGCCATAGCTTCTACTTGCAGTACGCCCGGCATAACGGGTTCTTGCGGGAAGTGTCCCTGGAAGAAAGGCTCGTTAGAGGTTACGTTCTTTACCCCTACTATGTAGTTGGCACCGATGGCGATAACTTTATCTACCAACTGGAACGGATAGCGATGAGGCAACAACTCACGGATGCGGTTAACGTCCATGATAGGAGCCTCGTTGCAGTTGTATACAGGAGCCTGAATTTCGTGCAGTCTTATTTCCTTGCGGATCTGGCGTGCGAACTTGTTGTTGATGGTATGTCCCGGGCGGGTAGCGATGATACGTCCCTTGATAGGCTTACCAATCAAAGCCAAGTCACCGATAATATCGAGTAATTTATGGCGTGCCGGTTCGTTAGGCCATACCAATGGAATATGGTTGATGTAACCAAGCTGGTTAGCGTCCATATGAGGTACCCCCATTACGTCGGCCAACTTATCGAAGTTGTCTTGGGTCATCTGCTTTTCGTAGATAACGATAGCGTTATCCAAGTCGCCGCCCTTGATGAGGCCAGCGTTAAGCAGCGGTTCTATTTCTCTTACGAATACGAAAGTACGAGCTGATGCCACCTCTTTAGGAAAATCTTCCATATTCTCAAGAGTAGCATATTGGTTGGTCAATATCTTTGAGTCGTAAGATATAAGAGTATTCACGCAGAACTTATCATCAGGCAGTACAATGATAGATGAGCCTGTTGCTTCGTCGCGGAATTCTATTTTCGATTTGATGATATAATAATCCTTTGGAGCAGCCTGTTCTTCTATACCTACACGGTCTATACATTCTACATATGCTTTAGCACTACCGTCAAGGATAGGAAGTTCCGGACCGTTTACTTGTATCAAGCAGTTATCTATGCCAGCAGCATAAAGGGCAGCCATAGCGTGTTCTACTGTGCTGACTTTTACCCCGTTCTTTGCTAAAACAGTTCCACGAGTCGTGTCGACTACGTTCTCGGCCACTGCATCGATAATCGGTTGATCATCTAAGTCGATACGTTGTATTTTGTATCCGTGATGCTCAGGGGCAGGATTGAAAGTGACAGTCAGTCTTACCCCGGTGTGGAGTCCTTTACCGTTCAGTGTGAAACTGCCTTTTAGTGTCTGTTGTTTCAACATGGGTTTATTTATTTAGTTGTTTTTTTAATTCTTCTAATTCCTTCTGTATGCGGTTCATTTCGGTATACATTTCGGGCAATTTCTTAAATACAGCCGATGAACGAGCGAAGAGTTTCGGGTCGATAGCTGGATAGCCCATCAATGTCTGGCCCGATTTGGTGTTTCCGGGGATACCCGATTGTGCGCCAACGTTAACATGGTCGCCCACCTTGATGTGTCCTGCTACTCCCACTTGTCCGCCGA
>ENA-OPCK01000743-OPCK01000743.1-human-gut-metagenome-genome-assembly--contig:-NODE-743-length-15083-cov-11.087304_pt1 | contig 15083 bp, 6 predicted proteins | sample MGYA00241249_ERZ501478 | MGnify/ENA primary metagenome ERZ501478 (study PRJEB25962, sample SAMEA2042629) | human gut metagenome | biome: human gut; feature: human-associated habitat; material: faeces...
CAACATCCCAAGATGTAACATAACCATCAGTAGCCTCCATCATACCATCAATCCAAGTTCCCATGGCAGTGGTAAGAGCATTTTTCTTCTCTTCATCTGTAAGAGGAATGGAGTTGAGATTCTTGACCTGACAAACCTTAACAGAATGTACATCCAAAGTAGCATCTGCTGTCTGTGGTTTCAAGATAATATCATAATTACCTCCAGCAATATTAGGCATCTGAAGTTTTACGTTATGACGACCAGCAGAAACAGGTACTTTTACAGTAATAGCCTGATCACTGGCACCCCAACCATTCTGCATAGTCAATTCTACTCCACTAGCATCCTTTGAAGCAGACAAGTCAAGATAAACCACATAATTACCCTCAGAAAGCGTATTGTTGCTACCTGGCATAACAAAGAACTGAGACCAAGCTCCTGTTGGAACAAAATGGATAGCACCATTCACAACAGGTGGTTCGCATCCCATAGCATAGAATGGGAAAGGTCCATCAGTATAGGTTTGCTCATGAACTAGTTGTTCTACCTCGACAGCTGCGGCTGCAGAAGCCACCTTGATGGTACAGCCAGTCGGATTCCAACCACGAGCCGACTCTTTTGCAAAGTCTCCATTTTCAATAAGATTCTCATCAGAACCAGCTTTCGTCAACTTAAAGTCATCGCAAGAAATGGTTCCTCCTACGTTACCGAACACAAACTGAAGCTTATCAATAGGGAAATTGGCAGTAAACTCCCAAGTCAAAGTAGAATAATCGTTAGTGATGTCATAATCAGCCATATACTGAACATCATTACTACCACCCCATTGGTTTTTATTATCACTTGCTTCCCAAATAGGCCAAGCAGCAAAAGTTCCACCATCCGAAGCCTTTACCTTAACGGTCATCACGTAACTTTGTCCCTTAACCAATGCCTTAGGCAACACATAACTAATCTGTTTATCCCATTTATTGGCACCAGGTTCGCCACAAGCAATCTCCAAGTACTTGTTTCCACCATTTGGATCAGGTGGCAACTCCTTATCCTTGATAAGATTTTTGAGGTACTTATTGGCTGCCTGAGAATGCCAAGCCAGCGTATGACCATAAATCGTCATATCTGCATCTTGCGCATTCTTGACGAACTCCTTGACTAACGAAAAATCCATGCTGCCATCATCTTTCACACAAGAAGCCATTTTCATGGCATTACCAGCAGTCATTTCATTGAAATTGCTACCAGCAAGGCAATATACAAGTGCCTGCTTGTTGAATTCGGCTGCTTCGAGCGCAATGCCCAACTTAAAGTCGGGATTGCACTTGCCGGCAGCTTTCATATCTTCCACGTATTTCTTCAAAGGCTCGTAGTTGTTCAGATACTGATAATCCTTCAAATTCTTGGTCATATCAGTTCTGTACTCCGAGAACTTGTCATCAGCACAAGAAGACAAAGCCAAGAGAGCCATCAAGCCTAAACCTAAATTAATATTTTTCAATTTCATAATAATCAAATTATTAGAATGACACTTATCTATCAAGAATATTACTTCTTGATATACTGAGGACTGAATTGAACAACACCATTGGTGTTACCACGAGTCTCGGCAACAAACTGATCGGTTGTTTCCAAAGCAATGCCAGAACCGAAATCAACCTTGTAATTGAGAGTCAGGATGTCACGATCCTTGTTACCCCAAGCCAACTTAGCTCCCTTTTCTACAAACTTACCTGAACCAGAAGCAGTCATGCCCTCTGTATCAGAAGTAACGGTACAATTACCTTTATCATCGAACGTAAGTTTCAAGTTGCAAGTGACCTTAGAGCCGTCAGCTTTATTTACAGAGACTTCGAAATTACATTCCTTCAAACTCTTGGTTGTAATTCGACTCACTTCATCCTTTTCAAGAGTTGCACCTTCACGCTTTACCTCATGAGTTTGTCCATTCTCTGTAATCTTGTCAGTTCCTCTACGGAAATAAAAGCCATCCCATGGATTCATAAACCTAACGCAATAAAGGATATAATCCTTAGGAACAATAGACCAAGCTGAAGCATCAGTACGAACAGGAGTTGTACCTGCAACGAGAGGAGAACCCGAAAGAATAGAATCGGCTCCCACCATTTCCTTGATGCGAACTGGGATTACATATGTATTCTTTGCACAATCTGGGTCAGCAAAAAAAGCATCCTCCAACTTAACCTGAAGACGTCCCTGCAATTTACCATTATACGCAACCGTCTTGGTAGGAATTGTATAATAATTGTCAGGCATTGGCTTTACAGGAGTGACTCCATCCTGAAAATACAGATTGTCACACAATGATTTATCAACATCTACATTCAATGTGATGTTTTTTCCATTATATGCTCCACCCATTGTAGATACGATATACAATACATGATTGTTATCATCCGTATTATCGCGATTCTCATCATTGCCTAAAACTACAGAACGTTCGATATACTGATAAGGATAATATACAGTAGTACCGCCCTCATAATCAGGAAATTCTTGGTTGCCATTCTCACAAGAGTTAAAGCCTAAAGCCAAGATTTCCAATGCAGCCATGGACAAATATTTGCTTATCTTCATTGTTTTCATCATTTTAAATATTAGTCGTTATTATTTTACTTCCCAGCCCTTATTCTGCTGCAAGTTGCTCCACTTCAACATTTCGCTCTGTGGTATAGGACCGTAATACATGTAATCTTTATAGCTGCGATCCTCAACCTTCATGTCTTTGTATGATGGGACACCAGCCTCTGAAGTGATTTCAACACCACGCACAGCCTCATTTAGAGGAGCTTTCCAACGGCGAAGGTCACTAAAGCGCTTATTTTCAAAACAAAGTTCCAAACGACGCTCGTTGCGAATCAACTCACGCATTTTCTCTTTGCTACCAGCGCACTCATCCAAGTATGGATCCTCGCCAAACTCGCCAACTCCGGCACGCTGACGGATTGCCTTGATTACATCGTAAGCTGAGTAGTTGTGAGATCCCTTACCCTGTGGTCCCCAAGCCTCGTTGGCAGCCTCAGCGTAATCGAGGAATATCTCAGTATAGCGAATATATACAGGATAATGATACTGAGCATTCTTTGCATTAGGGTCAGGATTACAATCCTCACGCAACAGCTTTTTCATGTAATAGCCTGTACGAGTAGAATTGGAAATCTTATTCAAACCATCATTGTTATTAGCCGTCGTAATGTCTGTATGAATGGTCTTTCCCTTATAAGTACTACCATCATGAATGATATAAAGGTCAAGACGAGGATCTCGATTGCTGTAAGGATTCAACTTATCATACTCAGAACGGGCATCGGTGATAGGATAACCATTTTCAGCAGGGAATGCATCGACCAGATTCTGAGTTGGGTTGATTCTACCCTTACCATAAAGAGACGGAGGGAAATTATCTGACTCTTGGTTCAGACCAAGATCCCAGTCATCAGAACCATTGGTACGACTGCCACGCCAAAGAATTTCAGCAGGACAAGCACCAGAGCCAAGCGCATCGATTTCCCTGGTTTGCATAAACCAATTATTACCTGTAGCAGACAAACCATTCACACCATTGATACGGTCAAGAACGGTAGCTGCATCGTCTGCAGCCTTAGCATAATCCACGTTTGTACCTTCAGAGAAAGCAGGACTAGCTGCAAGCAAAGATACCTGTGAGCGAATAGCCTCAGCGATACGACCGCTGATACGACCACGCATAATGGTACCAAACACACGGTTGTAGTCTCCTGCGGTCTTTACTCCGATTTCCTTATACTTGGCAGGAACAGCGTTATCATCAGTCAAATCATTGTAATCAAGAGGGAGAAGCTTGGCAGCCTCGTCCAAATCGCTATAGATTTGATCCAAGCACTCTTGGAATGTATTACGTGGCTTGTTGAAATCATCAGTAGAAGTCTCTGGTACTGTCAAATTAGGAACGCCAAGCAATTTGCCGTCGGCTGTCCATCCACCATGATTCATCAAAAGATAATACAAGTTGAGAGCTCTCAAAGCATAAGCTTCACCTTTACGGCTATCACAATACATCTTACGGGCATTCTCGTCCTTTGCCCAGTTTACCTTATCTACCTCCTGAAGGAAGATATTGAGATATTGGATACTAGCACGACCATTTGTCCATTTAGACATAGGATCGTTATTAGCAGTCCAAGAACCTGTAGCCATCTTGAGATAGCCATTTGTCAAGTCATTGCTTACAGCGTCATCTGTAGCAACATCAGTAACACTCTTGGTATTGTAAGGAAGCATCGCATAACCATATCCCAACAGTCCCTGAGCGTATGTTGGCTCATTGTAAATCTCATCCAAGCCACGGTTGTTTTCATCTGCAGGCTCGAAGAGATCTGAGCAAGAAGCCAAGGTAAGCGACATTGCTGCTAATATAAATATATTTTTTACTTTCATTTCTTTCTACATTTTAAAATGATTAGAATGTTGCCTTCACACCTATATTATAATAGCGTGTCTGAGGCGCAGACCCAACGTTCATCTCTAAGACTTCGCGCTCTCCTGAAATGGTAAGCAAGTTAGCTCCGCTTACGTATGCCGACAACCCCTTAAGCCATGTCTTTTGGAACAAAGTACTAGGCAAGTCGTAAGTTATCTGGACCTTAGCCAAGCGGAAGGCATCTGTCTTGTACATCCAGAAGTCTGATGTCTGGAAGTTGTTGTTACCATCAAGAGATGTCAAACGAGGATAGGTTGCAGTCTCTTTTGTTTCCTCTGTCCATCGGTTACGAACTACAGCAGAATATTTGCTATCGCCCTTTACCCACCAATAAGAATTATTCTTGACTCCCCAAGCACCGAAGTTACCGGTACCAAGAGCGAAGAAGGTAAAGTTCTTCCACTTAGCTGTAAGATTGACACCAAGCGTGAATGGTGCTCCGTACCAACCACCCTTACCCAAGAAGACTTGGTCGTATTGGTCAATTTTATTATCACCATTTACATCCACATACTTGATGTCACCAGGTTTAACTGTTCCACCAAAATAGCTTTGGTCTGGAGAATTTTTGACTTCCTCCTCGCTTTGGAAGAGACCTGCGCTCTTGTAGCCCCAAATGCCATCAAGTGCCTTTCCTTGTCTGTTCTGATACTGCTCTACGTTGTTCTCATCTCGTTTGGTAGCCTTGGTTGTATAGTAAGTACCTGTCACACCAAGTGAGAGATCCACATCACCTACCTTCTTATTGAAGTTGGCTGCGAAATCAAATCCAACTCTACTATTATTGTTGTAATTAAGTACAGGCATAAACGAAGCAGCTGGATAACCAGTATTCAAATGAGATGGATAGAATGTTGGCGAAGAGATGATATAACCCTCCATCGAATTGATGAAGAAACTTGCATCCAATGTCACCAATTTCTGCCACAAGGATGTCTTGAAATTCAGAGACAACTCTTTGCGCTTGATAAAATCAAGGTCTTTGTTCTCACCTCTTTTTGAATAGGTGTATTTATCGCTAGATCCATCATACCATCCATAGCCGTAATCAGAAGTCCAAATACTCTGATAGAGATAGTAGCGATTGTCACCACTTGCTATATCAATATCCTCATTGATAATACTACCTGATACACTAATCATCATGTCATCTACCACCTTGGAATTCTTCAAGAAAGACTCATTCTTGAGTCTCCAACCCAAAGAAAGTGATGGTGAGAGAGCCTCACGATGACCTGGAGCCAACTGGGCAGAGTGGATAGCAGCTAATCCGAAATCTGCGTAATACTTCTGGGCATAATTGTAAGAAGCATCGAATGCAAGATTGGCACTAGAGTTCTTATGATACTGTCCAGACTTCGACTGCTGGAAGCCAGAAGCTATCAACATTGCCGACAGATTGTGAACCTTGTTGAAAGTATTGTTGTAGTTTAACTGACCAGAGAAAAGCATGGTCTGGTTATCTGTACTTCCGCTGATGTTCTGGTTGCCAGACTTTTTATCCTCACCTTCCTTCTTCAATGCGACAATCATATCCTTGCCATCGATGTTAGCCCATGTTGGGATATAAACAGCATAGCTATTATCGAAAGAAGTATTATAAGAGGTGGCATAGTCAACTGCAAAATGAGTCTCGAAAGACAAGCCCTTCAACACCTTGTGCAAGTTGATATTGACACCCGTATCAAACTGGAATTGACGACTAGTAAATTTACTACTTCCTGCAGAATAGATATCAGCAAAAACATTAGAGGAGTTTGCCTGAGTACCAGCAAGGAAGTATTTGCCATCTACCAACTTCGCAACGCTCATCAAGTCCCAAGCAGCCTTAGCATTAGGGGCTATCATATCTGTGGAGATAAGAGGAGCTGCATTCTGTGGAAAATTAGGACGCCAAGTAGAAGCAGCTTCCCAGTAATTACCCTTTGCAGAATGAGAATCATAGAAGGTTGCACTGGAGTTGACCCAAGCCTTAATATCATCAGTAATGTCTATATCCACATTACCACGAACGCTGAAGCGCTGGGTATTATTATTCTTAGCCTCACCAAACTTGAAATAATCGCCCTGGCGATAATAGTTGATATTGCTATAGAAGTGAGCTCGCTTACCACCACCGCTGATTTCTGCAGTAGCCTCATAACGGCTGTTCATCTTTCTGAGATAATCAGAAGAATAGAAATCGAGATTAGGATAACGATAAGGGTTCAAACCTGCTCCATGATTATAGATGTCCTCAGTAGAATAAAGCTCAGACAGACCATCATTACGACGAGCCTCGTTATAGAGAGTCATATACTCTGCACTGCTAAGATACTCAGGATAAGACTTTGCTACATTCAAACCTGCATTAGCCTGCACCTCGACCTTCAAGCCGTCATTATGACCACGCTTGGTGGTTATGACTACAGCACCCTTGGCAGCCTTGCTACCATAGAGCACTACAGCCTGCGCACCCTTGAGGAAAGATATCTGTGCAATCTCACTTGGTTGAACGTTGTTAGCTTCACGAGGCACACCATCTACCAAGACGAGATAACCAGCGTTGTCGGCATCCATACCCCAGAGAGAATTGCCATTCCAACCACCTACATAACCTTGCATATTGTCGAGGCTATAAGTATGGTAGTTCTTCTTCATCAAGTTCTCTACATCGACTACAGACACACCGCCCAAGAGGTCATCCTTGGCTACCTTTCGGTAAGCCACATGAACCATCTCCTTGTCGGCACTGGCTGTGTCGGATTCGCTTGTCTGTGCAGTCTTGGCATTGGCACCAAGAGGAGCCAAAGCCACGAGACTTGCTACAAAAAGCTTATAATTATATGATTTGAATATTGAATTCATACTATCATTATTCATTTAGTATTACTAATTTATAATTTTAAACCTTACCAGCCTGGATTTTGTCTAAACTCTGGATAGAGCTGAGTCTCCTTGATTGGCAATGGGAACCAATAGTGCTTGGTACCGAAATTACGAGTCAATATCAACTCTCTACGATAATTGGCAACCTGAGCGTCCTTAGGATCATGCTTCGTATAGAAGTCTGCACTTTCCACACGGTCAAACTCCTGTGAGAATTTTTGATTATATGGTGCCTCTGTCAAAAGCAACCAACGCTGCAAGTCACAAAAACGGAATCCTTCGAAAGAAAGTTCTACCTCACGCTCACGACGAACCTCGTCCATGAACTTATGGTTGTCTGCAACAAATTCTGCAGCAACATGACCAGCACCACAACGGTCGCGAAGAGTATTAATTGCATCTTCTGCGGTCTTACCAAAGTTTGAAGACTTACCAGAAGCACCACCGAATGCAGCACAAGCCTCTGCATACATCAAGTATATGTCTGCAAGACGCATATATGGCAAATAGCAGTGGAAAGCTGCACCCCAGTCGTAATCTTTATCCACTTCATTACAAGTATGAGGCACCAACTTCTGAATGAAATAACCCGTACGGCTTGCATTTGCTACTGGGCGCATATTACCACCCGTATATAATTGGCAATACTGCAAATCTGCATACAGACCAGGTGTTCCGTTCAAATACTTAAAACCATCGAAGACGATATCGTGGTAGAAACGTGGATCACGATCCTTGAAAGGATGAGCTGGGTCGAAGCCAGACTTTGGATTGAGTACATACTGACCATTCTCAACCAAATAGATTGGCTCACCGTTAGCCATTCCATAAGCCTCTACAAGGTTGGCCGTAGGTTGGTGAATGACATTATCATGACCAACTACTTTCTGTACCTTAGGACCAAAGACCTTAGAGGTGTTCCAGTTAGAGCCATTAAAATCAGCAGATGGACCACGGAAGATAGCTTCAACCGTTCCTGGCATTTTCCAGTTCTGCTTCTTGGTATAGAATATATCAGAAAAACAGCTATTGGCATCAGCAGATTTCTCATGATTATAGATGTCTGAGTACTTAAACTCTGCCAATGCATATTGTGTCTGACCAGCTTCCACAAGAGAGAGCAGTTCACCAAAAGCCTCAGCTGCCTTCCTAGCATATTCCTGATCATAATCATAAGTCTTGCCATTCTTGCTGGCACCTGTCTGCGCACCATTCTTCATCAAAGGACTAGCAGCCCAAAGATAGGTTTTACCAAGATAACCAAGAGCCATGATCTTATTGATGCGAAGATCATTCTTACCTTGTGTGGCTGAACCTGCAGAAGTCTTATCCCAATTAATAGGCAACAAATCGGCAGCCTTGCGGAAATCTGCAGCAGCTTTATCAGCGCATTCCTGATAAGAAAGGCGTGGCAAATTAAGTTCGGCATTGGCATCGAGATAAGTATCCACATAAGGCATACCACCAAAATACTCCATCATTTCCTCATGCCACCATGCACGGAAGAAATAGAGCTGACCCTCTATCAGTTTTTTCTCTTCAGCACTTCCAGTCACAAACTTGTCGATATTCTGTAAACCGAGATTACATTTTCTGATGCAATACCATGCATGGTTCCAAATACCGTGTGCAAACTTATCTGTAGAAGTAGAAGCGCCATCACGCTTTAGCCAGTTACCAGTAGTTTCCCATGCACGGAAGTTACCTAAATCAACCTGATGGGTCATTCTACTATCAGCCTCAGGATTGAAGATTTCATCATCACCCCAGTTCCATGAAGGACAATAGTTACATTTCTCTTTATCAGGGATACAGTTGTATATTTCCTCAACGAAACCTTGGAAATTACGGAAATTGGCAAAGGCATCGTCTGCAGAAACTGTTGAGTCTGGCTCCTTGTCCAAGTAGTCTTGACAAGAACTCAGCGAAGTACCGAGAGCCAGCGAGACGCATCCCGTCAACAATAATGTCTTTATCTTATTTTTCATCTGAATATTTTTTTTATAATTACAATGAGAATTTAACACCTAAGTTGAAGCGGCGAACCGTAGGGTATGCTCCCAACCAGCCACCACCACCGAGGTTTGCCTCACGGTCATCAGGCATACGAGTCCAGAGCCAGAGGTTATTACCATTCAAGTAAATCTTGAGATAGTTTACGCCTAATGCCTTAATCCAACCCTTGGTCCAGGTATAAGCAATCTCGACATTCTTCAAACGAATGTAAGAGCCATCATACATATACTGTGTACCATCGGTGTAACTTGAAGCAGTGGCACCCCAACGAGGGAGGATACATTCTGCATTGCTTTGATTCTTATTCCACCAAGTACCAATATTATAAACATTATCAAGCATATTACCAAAGCTTCCCAATCCTACGTCACGGGTCACATTAGTTACTCCATAGAACTGAGCGAAAGCAGAGAACCCCTTCCATTCGAAACCAACAGTAGCATTATAGGTGTTCTGCGGACTACTGCTATAACCTACAGGAGCCGAGTCCTTGCTATCAACAACACCATCACCATTGAAATCGACAATGTAATAGTCACCAACCAAACGGTGATTGTCATTGGAGTCGTGCGCCGGAGAACCTATCAAATCATCAATATTATTGATAAAGCCCCTGTCTATATAAGAGCGATACTGATTCATGGCAAATCCTGCCTCCTTTTGATAATTTGGAGTAAGGATGGCATCATCCTTCAAGATTACCTTATTCTTGGCATGGGTCATATTGAAATTACCCCAGAGTCGCAAGCCATTAGCAAACACCTTATTAAGTTTCAATTCCCACTCATAACCACTGGTACGAACCTTACCTTTATTAATAGTAGGTGCTGTCGTTCCGAAATAAGAAGGAACAGAACGGTTGGAGCCGAAAATCAAGATGTCATTACGACGATCACAGAAGAAATCCAAAGAACCAGTAATCAAGCCTCCCAAGAAACCATAATCAATACCGAAGTTGGTTTTCTTAACTGTTTCCCATTTCACATTCTCATTTCCAAGAGTGTTCTGTCGATACCATGTATAGATGCTCTCTGTATGGTCGAGATCCATCGTACTCTTGCCGCCATACGCCCACTGACTCATATACAACCAGCGACGAGAAGAATCAAATGGGTCACCAATGTTGTCATCACCAATCTCACCATAGGAAGCACGGAACTTCAACATATCGATGATGTGCTTGTCACGAAGAGACTTCATGAAGTTTTCCTCAGTGATGGTCCATCCGATAGCACCTGAATTGAAGAAGGCAAAACGATTGTCCTTGCTGAACTTTTCTGATCCGTTATAGGCACCATTATACTCGATGTTATAACGACCTGCATAGCTATAGGTAGCACGGAATGCCCAGTCCTCACGGTAAGTTGGCATCACACTACCACGTGCATTCTCCTGACGTGAGAACAAGCCCATGGCTGATACATCATGCTGTCCAAACTTGCGAGCCCAGTTGAGCTGCAACTGATAGTAGAGGTTGCGAACAGTCTGGTTATTATCTACAGAACCACCTGCCGTTGACCAGTTCACACCTTGCTGCCAATCAAACTTATTCTGTCCCTCAAGTTCTTTACCATAAGTAACCTGACCTGTTTCAGGATCAATATACTTAGTCTGGGCTTCATTATTCGAGTCATCGATACCTCGTCCTGTCTCAACAAAAACATTATCCCAAGAGATAGTACCACGGAAATTTAAGCCTTTGGTTATGAAATCCAATTTCTGCTCAAGGGTAAAGTCTGTATTGATACGAGTGGTTGTAGCCTGTGCTGTACCACCGAGAGCAAGATTCTGTGCAGAGTTACTTACATTGGAAGCAGATGGATAGAATCCCCATGTGCCGTCAGGATATTGTGGCAAGAACACATCTGGGGCGATGTTATAAGCACCAGCCCACTGCTGACCAATCTGCCACTCATCAAATTTCATGTTACTCCAAGGAGCTTTTCTTACGCCATTGCTACCAGCCACATTGACCTTCAAAGTAGTGCTACTTGTGATGGCAAAGTCCAAGTTACTACGAACATTGATACGATTGTATCCATAGCCAGAGTTGTAGTTACGACCATTGTCATACTCACGGAAGAGGTCACCCTCATGCACGAAATCAGCAGAAGCGAAGTACTTAACGAATTTTGTACCACCACTCACGTTCACGTTGGCATTATAAGACATAGCAGACTTTTTGAAAAGTGCATCCTGCCAATCCACATTGGCATAACGTTCACGCTGCTCATCCGTAGTCTGGTTACGATAGTTGTCTATAAAAGACTGAGGACGAAGATATGAAACACCTTCAGGATAAATGCCCAGTTCACGCTCTACCACTTGGTTGCGAAGCATCAACGCATCATAAGAGTCGTACTTATTAGGCAACTTAGAAGGAGCTTTCAACGTAGCATTGAAACCAACGTCAATCTTAGCCTTGCCTTCCTGACCACGCTTGGTGGTAACCAAGATGACGCCATTGGCTCCCTTCACACCATAGACTGCAGTAGCAGAAGCATCCTTCAGTACAGAGATGCTCTCCACAGAAGAGATGTCCACGCTGCTCAGAGGACGTTCAATACCATCAACGAGAACGAGAGGGTCGGAATTGTTCCATGAACTAGAACCACGGATGATAATCTGAGGTTCCTCCTCACCAGGCATACCATTGCCTTGGATTGTAACAACTCCTGGGAGGTTACCTGTCAAGGCTGAACCAACATCGCTGACACCAGCTGCACGCTCCAAAACCTCACCAGTAGTCTGGGTGATGGAACCTACGACAGATGCCTTCTTCTGCTGACCATAACCAACGACTACAACTTCGCCGATGGCATTGTCGTCTTCCATTGAGAGTTTGAAATCTCTCTTCTTACCAATCTTTACTTCCTTGGTCTTCATACCTACGTATGTAAATACGAGGATAGAATTCTCTGAAGGAACACTGATACTGAAATTACCATCTAAGTCGGTGACCGCACCGACGCTGGCATTACCTTTCACTTTTACAGTGGCACCTATCAGAGGCTCACCTGTACCGTCAACAAGATTACCCTTGACCAGGATCTTCTGCGCCTGAGCATTCAGGCTGCAGAAAGCACCAACCAAGCATAAGGCTGCTGTCCGTTTCATTGTTAAGACTTGTTCAATCATGTTCTATTCATTTTTGATTTATGCTTAATTATTTTATGTATTTACAGTTTATATTGTTTATTCGCGGCTGCAAAGATAAAGGTTTCATTTCAGATGCACTTTGTCTCTTGTAACAGATACTTTGCCGTTAATAACAAACTTTAAAAGAACGAATCTTACCACCTTTTAACACTTGTTTTATTACATAGACACCTTTTTGAGGTTTATTCACTTTTTCACCAGCTATATTATAATAATAGGTGGCGACAACCTCAGCATCGTTCACTTTTTGCTCAATTCCCGTGTCTGTTTGTTTCATGTACCATTCCTTGTACCAGTTCATGCAGGCATAACCGCAGCACTCTTCAAAAAGATTGTGCTTCTTGGCATTCTGGAAACCGGGAATCACCTTGCCGGTCTTCAGATACTCATCGATGTCATAATACTCCTGCGGATGGGTAAGGGTCATGCCGATATTGCCGAAATGGTCGTGAACAGCCTTCCATGCCAATCCCCATTTCGAGGTTGATGCCGTTGCCCAGCTTCCCAGGTTTGGCTGTGTCCACTGGCCCCATTCGTTGTAGTGTCCTTCGCTCGCCTTGTCAGGGTCTTCCGGACTCCAGTCTATTTCCGTTACCATGATAGGCTTCGTCTCTACCATCGGCACCTGACTCTTGAAGTTGCGGATAAAGGTATCGTGATCGTAATTCTTATCGGTCATATTTCCATACCAGCCGGAATAAACATGTACTGCATAAGAGAAGTTGTCCTCGCTGTCTGTAACGGGATACTTGGCGTAATTCTGATACTGGCTCTGATAACCGGCACCCGGTACCCAAACGATTCCCTTGAAACCTTGCTCACGAATCTCATCCAACACCGGCTGGAAGAATTCGCGCAACGCCTTCTCTGAATCCTTACCATCAGAAAGATGTACTCTCACCGGCTCATTGGCAAGTTCGATGGAAATCAATCCCGAGTTCTGTTGGATATACTCATCGGCTGCGAAAGCTTTCCACACCGCTTTCAGATAGCGATTGTACTTATCACCAACACTAATGTCTTGTGGACAAACTCCCGGTGGACGTACAATGACATAAAGCCCATGAGCGATGGCATCCTTGATCAATGGTATATAAAGTTTCTGGAGATATAGGCGATAACGCGCCATGCTGAACGCCGAGATGTCAGCCTCATTCTCTGCCTTCTTCGATGGATCGTTGGTCCAGCAAGGATCCATGTGCAGACGGAACACGGTGCAGTAAGCTCCCTGCTCCTTGTCGGTAATAGCAGCAAACTGCTTAGAGAAATATTCCAAGCAAGGCTGGATGTCGGCTTCAGAATAGTCAGCCTTCCACTGCTGCCATCTCCAACCGTTGAAGTATCGGTTTGGCGTATCCATTACGCCATGCAAGACAACCGTCTTACCTGTGGCATCGACAAGGTTCTTTCCTTCTACATGCAGGGCAGGAAGATTGTCAGCCGCATTGCCAAGCAATGACACCATGGTCATCGCCAAGCCAAGTATTATTTTCTTTTTCATATCTAGTTGTTGTTTTTAGATTCTATCATATTTTGTAAAATAGAATGGCGCGTAATCACTACGCACCATTCTTAGAAAACCAATTAATCATGAGCCTATAGCAACATGATATCTTAAATGTTATAAACCAAATTAAATCTAAACGTTAGTAAACCTAACTATTAATAAACCTAACTATTAAACCTAACTATTAATAAACCTAACCTATTTTAAAAACAAACTTTTTTTCAGTTGCAAAGATACTGCTATTATATAATATGTACTTTATTACAAGTAACGATTTCTTTTCTAATCGCTTACAGGATGTAACAAATACTTTACGACATGTAACATTTTCATCACGCAAAGTAAAAAATCCTTGTTTTTACTTGAATAATCAAAAAAAAAACACTATTTTTGCACTCAGAAAAAGCTAGCAATAAGCTCGCATGATAAACCAATAATGATTAAACTAGTAATGAATACAAAATACCAATTAGTCGTGAAAAGTATCCTTCTGATACTCATTCTATCAGTTTCCTCTATCCTCCCGTCATGGGGGCAGAGCGGTAAGCTGTTCAATACAGACAATCAACTATCAAGCAATCTTGCCACACAAGTGTTCCAAGACAAGAGTGGTTTTATCTGGATTGCTACCCGTAACGGACTGAATGCTTACGATGGTTACCATATCTCTATCATGAAGAAAGATTTGCCCAATAGTCCGGGGCTGAACAGCAACTACATTAATTGTATTACACAAGACGACAAGGGACATATTATATTAGGAACCAACAACTCTTTGCTGGCTTTTACGGGAAGTGAATTCCGAAAAATCCCTATGTTCGACTCGAAAGGCAAAGAACTCACCACATACGTAACCCTGGTTTATAGACTCCGAAACAAGGATATTGCCGTTGGAACATCCGGATATGGCATCCTGCTCAAAAAGCCGGATGCTCAAGTATGCCATGCAATGAAGGGTGATGTGGAAAAACTGAAATACATCCACAAATTATTGGAAGATAAACGGGGCAGACTCTGGATTGTCACCGAAGACGGAAAACTCTACCGCAAGGAAACAAACGGTAGAGTCACCTCCCA